>Ga0164241_10000085_pt1 | contig 224908 bp, 216 predicted proteins | sample OricomyardsoilBY_FD_108780 | JGI IMG/M metagenome (GOLD analysis project Ga0164241, IMG submission 108780) | Backyard soil microbial communities from Emeryville, California, USA - Original compost - Back yard soil (BY) | ecosystem: Environmental > Terrestrial > Soil > Unclassified | place... | reverse complement strand
TGGAAGAAGGTCTGCGCTTTGCCATCCGCGAGGGCGGCCGCACCGTCGGCGCCGGCGTCGTGGCCAAGATCATCGAATAAGGATCAGCCATGTCGAGCAAACAGAAGATCCGCATTCGCCTCAAAGCGTTCGACTACAAGCTGATCGACCAGTCGGCGCAGGAGATCGTCGAGACCGCCAAACGCACGGGCGCCATCGTCAAGGGCCCCGTACCGCTGCCGACGCGCATGCAGCGCTTCGACATCCTGCGCTCGCCGCACGTCAACAAGTCCAGCCGCGACCAGTTCGAAATTCGCACCCACCAGCGTCTGATGGACATCGTCGATCCGACCGACAAGACGGTGGATGCACTGATGAAGCTCGATCTGCCGGCCGGTGTGGACGTCGAGATCAAGCTGCAGTAACCGTACTTTCGCGAGCAGCGGTTGCGGGAACGCCTGCAACTGCTACAATCGCGGGCTTTCCCGGGCGCGGCTTTTGCCGCGTTTTCCCGGTGAAAACATCACCCCGGCCAATCGATGTCGGGATCGTGAACAAAGGCGTCAAGCACCGCAGCGCGGTGTGGCAGCGCTGGAGAAACAACCATGAGCATGAGCGAACAGCTCGGCTTGCTGGGCCGCAAGGTGGGCATGACGCGCATCTTCACGGACGATGGCGACGCCATCCCCGTGACCGTGCTGGACGTGTCCAACAACCGCGTCACGCAAGTCAAGACGGCCGCGACCGACGGCTACAACGCGCTGCAGGTCGCATTCGGCAACCGCAAGGCCAGCCGCGTCACCAAGCCTGCAGCCGGGCACCTCGCCAAGGCGGGGGTCGAAGCCGGCGCCATCCTGCGCGAATTCCGCGTCACCGAAGAAGTGCTCGGCCAGTACAAGGCAGGCACGGTGCTGCCGGTCAACGTGTTTGCGGCCGGGCAGAAGGTCGACGTGCAGGGCACGTCGATCGGCAAGGGCTTCCAGGGCGCCATCAAGCGCCACAACTTCAGCTCGCAGCGTGCGTCGCACGGCAACAGCCGCTCGCACAACGTGCCGGGCTCGATCTCGATGGCCCAGGATCCGGGCCGCGTGTTTCCGGGCAAGAAGATGACCGGTCACATGGGCGACGAAACCGTCACCACGCAGAACCTCGACATCGTGCGCGTCGACGAAGCGCGCTCGCTGCTGCTGGTGCGCGGCGCCGTGCCGGGCTCGAAGAACGGCCACGTGGTCGTGCGCCCGGCCGTCAAGGCCAAGCTGAAGAAGGAGGCTTGAACATGCAACTCGAGCTCCTCAACGAGCAAGGCCAGGCGACGTCCAGGGTCGAAGCGCCGGACACCGTGTTCGCGCGCGACTACAACGAAGCGCTGGTGCACCAGGTTGTCGTGGCGTTCCAGGCCAACGCGCGCCAGGGCACGCGGGCCCAGAAGGACCGCGGCGAAGTGGCGCACACCACGAAGAAGCCGTTCCGCCAGAAAGGCACCGGCCGCGCGCGCGCCGGCATGACCTCGTCGCCGCTGTGGCGCGGGGGCGGCCGCATCTTTCCGAACCGGCCGGACGAGAACTTCTCGCACAAGGTCAACAAGAAGATGTACCGCGCCGGCATGGCATCGATCTTCTCGCAGCTTGCCCGCGACGGCCGTCTGGCGGTGGTCGATGCGATCACGCTGGACGCCCCCAAGACCAAGCTGCTGGCCGCCAAGTTCAAGGCCATGGGCCTGGGCACGGACACCAAGAACACGGTGCTCGTGATCGCCGACCAGATCGATGACAACCTGGCGCTGGCCTCGCGCAATCTCGCCAACGTGCTGGTTGTCGAGCCGCGTTACGCCGATCCGCTGTCGCTCGTCTTCTACAAGAAGGTGCTGGTGACCAAGGGCGCGATCGAGCAGCTCAAGGAGATGTACGCATGAGCCGCATCAATCCCATCGGCCAGAAATTCGACCAGAACCGCCTGGCCACCGTGCTGGTGGCGCCGATCATCTCGGAAAAGGCCACGCGCATCGCCGAAAAGCAGAACCAGGTGCTCTTCAAGGTGCTGCGTGACGCCACGAAGCCCGAGATCAAGGCCGCCGTCGAGCTGATGTTCAAGGTCGAGGTGGCCTCGGTCAGCACGGCGCTGCAAAAGGGCAAGGTCAAGAAGACCGCTCGCTCGGTGGGCCGCCGCGACCACGTCAAGAAGGCCTACGTCGCGTTGAAGCCGGGCCAGGAGCTCAACTTCTCCGGGGAGGCTGCGTAATGGCCGTCGTCAAAGTCAAGCCGACATCACCCGGCCGGCGCGCCGTGGTGAAGGTGGTGCACAAGCACCTGCACAAGGGCAAGCCGGAAGCGTCGCTGCTCGAGCCGCAGATGCAGAACGCCGGTCGCAACAACAATGGCCACATCACGGTGCGCCACAAGGGCGGCGGCCACAAGCACCACTACCGCGTCGTCGATTTCCTGCGCAACAAGGACGGCATCCCGGCGAAGGTCGAACGCATCGAGTACGACCCCAACCGCACGGCGCACATCGCCCTGGTGGTGTATGCCGACGGCGAGCGTCGTTACGTCATCGCGCCGCGTGGCGTCGAGGCCGGGGCCACGCTGTTGAGCGGAGCCGAGGCGCCGATCAAGGCCGGCAATGCGCTCCCCATCCGCAACATCCCGGTCGGCTCGATCATCCACTGCGTCGAGATGATGCCCGGCAAGGGGGCGCAGATCGCGCGTTCGGCAGGCACCTCGGTGACGCTGATGGCGCGCGAAGGCATCTACGCGCAGGTCCGCCTGCGCTCCGGTGAAGTGCGCAAGATCCACATCGATTGCCGCGCGACCATCGGCGAAGTGAGCAACGAAGAGCACAGCCTGCGTCAGTACGGCAAGGCCGGCGCGATCCGCTGGAAGGGCATCCGCCCGACCGTGCGCGGCGTGGCGATGAACCCGGTCGATCACCCGCACGGCGGTGGTGAAGGCCGCACCGGCGAAGGCCAACCCCAGGTGTCACCGTGGAACACGCTGACCAAGGGCTTCCGCACTCGCAGCAACAAGCGCACGCAGACGATGATCGTCTCGCGTCGCAAGAAGTGAGGCCACCGATATGGCACGTTCACTGAAAAAGGGTCCCTTCGTGGACCACCATCTGATCGCCAAGGTCGAGAGGGCCGCGGCGGTCAAGGACAAGAAGCCGATCAAGACCTGGTCGCGCCGTTCGACCATCCTGCCCGAGTTCATCGGCCTGACGGTGGCGGTGCACAACGGCCGCCAGCATGTGCCCGTCTACGTGACGGACCAGATGGTCGGCCACAAGCTCGGCGAGTTCGCACAGACCCGCTTGTTCAAGGGTCACCCCGCGGACAAGAAAGCCAAAAGGTAAGGGGCCACGGACATGGAAACCAAGGCAATCGTTCGCGGTGTGCGGCTGTCGGTCGACAAGGGTCGGCTGGTGGCGGACATGATCCGCGGCAAGAAGGTCGACCAGGCCCTGAACATCCTCGCGTTCACGCAGAAGAAGGCCGCCGGCATCATCAAGAAGGCGCTCGACTCCGCGGTGGCGAATGCCGAGCACAACGACGGTGCCGACATCGACGAGTTGAAGATCACCTCGATCTACGTCGAGCAGGGTGCCACGCTGAAGCGTTTTTCCGCGCGTGCCAAGGGCCGGGGCAATCGCATCAGCAAAGGCACGTGTCACATCTACGTGACCGTCGGCAACTGAGGAGCTGGGAAGAACTATGGGACAGAAAATCCACCCGACCGGCTTCCGGCTCTCCGTCACGCGGGCCTGGGCGTCGCGTTGGTTCGCGACCAACCGCAACTTCGCCGGCATGCTGGCCGAAGACCTGCAGGTGCGCGACTACCTCAAGGGCAAGCTGAAGAACGCGGCCGTGTCGCGCATCCTCATCGAGCGCCCCGCCAAGAACGCACGCATCACGATCTTCTCGGCGCGTCCGGGTGTCGTGATCGGCAAGAAGGGCGAGGACATCGAGAACCTGAAAGCCGAGCTGGGCCGCCGTCTGGGCGTGCCGGTGGCGGTGAACATCGAAGAAGTGCGCAAGCCCGAGATCGATGCGCAACTGATCGCCGACAGCATCACGCAGCAGCTCGAAAAACGCATCATGTTCCGCCGCGCGATGAAGCGCGCGATGCAGAACGCGATGCGCCTGGGCGCGCAGGGCATCAAGATCATGTCGTCGGGGCGTCTGAACGGCATCGAGATTGCGCGCTGCGAGTGGTACCGCGAGGGTCGCGTGCCGCTTCACACGCTGAAGGCCGACATCGACTACGGCTTCTCTGAAGCCAAGACCACCTACGGCGTCATCGGCGTCAAGGTCTGGGTCTATCGGGGCGATCGTCTGGCCAATGGCGAAGCGCCGGTGATCCCGAAAACCGAGGGCGATGACGATCGTCGCAATCGCCGCGGGCCGCGCCCCGGTGGTGACCGTCCGGGTGCCGGCCGCGGCCGCCCCGGTGGTGGTGACCGCGGTGCGCGCGCCGACGGCCCGCGCACCGACGCCATGCCGGCCTCGACTGCGGCCCCGGCCGCGCCTTCCGGCGAAGCCGGCAAGGGCCCCGGCCTGGCCGTCAAGCGCGTGCGCCGCACCGGTACGCCGGCGGCGCCCGCCGCCGGCGAGACCAAAGGAGAATAACGATGCTGCAACCCTCACGTCGCAAGTTCCGCAAGGAACAAAAGGGCCGCAACACCGGCATCGCCACGCGTGGCGCGAATGTGTCCTTCGGCGAGTTCGGCCTCAAGGCCACCGAGCGCGGCCGCATCACGGCACGCCAGATCGAAGCCGCACGTCGCGCCATCTCGCGCCACATCAAGCGCGGTGGTCGCATCTTCATCCGCATCTTTCCCGACAAGCCGATCTCGCAGAAGCCGGCCGAAGTCCGCATGGGCAACGGCAAGGGCAACCCCGAGTACTACGTGGCCGAGATCCAGCCGGGCAAGGTGCTCTACGAAATCAATGGCGTGCCCGAGCAACTGGCGCGCGAAGCGTTCACGCTGGCGGCCGCGAAACTGCCGCTGCGCTGCACTTTCGTCGCCCGCCAGGTCGGCGCCTGAGCACGAGGAATCAAGATGAAAGCATCCGAACTGCGCAGCAAGGACGTTGCGGCGCTGGAGAAGGAAGTGTCCGATCTGCTGAAGGCCCACTTCGGCCTGCGCATGCAGAAGGCGACCCAGCAGTTGACCAACAACTCGCAACTCGGCAAAACCCGACGCGACATCGCCCGGGCGAAGACCATCCTGGCGGAAAAGACGAAGGCCGCAAAATGAGCGACGCACAAACCACCGCCACGCCTGCCGCGCCGACGAAGAACACGCGCACCTTCGTGGGTCGTGTCGTCAGCGACAAGCGTGCCAAGACCGTCACCGTGCTGGTCGAGCGCCGCAACGCGCACGAGCTCTACGGCAAGATCGTCGCCCACTCGCGCAAGTACCACGCCCATGACGAAAACGGCGAGTACAAGATGGGCGACCTGGTCGAGATCGCCGAAGGGCGGCCGATCAGCAAGACCAAGTCCTGGGTCGTCACCAAGCTGCTCGAAAAGGCCAAGCTGGTGTAAAGCCCCGCGCGCCAGCGCAGCGGCCGGAAGCTGGAATACTCCGGCTCCGGCCGTTCTTGTTTGCACCCTGTCTGCATCGTCCCTTTGTTCATCCACCAGGAGTCACCATGCTGAAAGTCGGAGACAAGCTGCCCGCGGGCAGCCTGCAGGAGTTCATCGAAGTCGAGGGCAATGGCTGCTCGCTCGGGCCGAATACCTTCGACGTCCAGAAGGCCGCCGCCGGCAAGAAGATCGCGATCTTTGCGCTGCCCGGTGCGTTCACTCCCACCTGCTCAGCCAAGCATGTGCCCGGCTACGTGGCGCAGGCCGATGCATTGAAGGCCGCTGGTGTCGACGAGATCTGGTGCGTGTCCGTCAACGACGCGTTCGTGATGGGCGCCTGGGGGCGTGAGCAGCACACGGACGGCAAGCTGCGCATGATGGCCGACGGCAGCGCCACCTTCAGCCAGGCCACCGGGCTGACGCTCGACCTGACCGCGCGCGGCATGGGCGTGCGCTCGAACCGCTATTCGATGCTGGTCGACGATGGCGTGGTGAAGACGCTCAACGTCGAAGCGCCTGGCAAGTTCGAGGTCAGCGACGCCGACACGATGCTCCAGCAGGTGAAGGCGCTGGCCTGAGAGATACGAGATACGGCCAGGACGCTTGACGCGAACTGGCTTTTCGCAGCATAATCCAAGGCTTCGCCGGAAGTGGGCGTCTTATTCGGGACGATCTCGAAACTGACTTCCGGTTCTGCCACCGATTTCTCGCCCACACACGGGCCCAAGACTGACCGCGAAAGCCGCAAGGCCGATGCGGGCCAAGTTGGGGACAAACAATGATCCAAATGCAATCGCGGCTCGACGTGGCCGACAACACGGGTGCCAAGTCCGTCATGTGCATCAAGGTGCTCGGCGGCTCAAAGCGCTGTTACGCCGGCATTGGTGACGTGATCAAGGTCAGCATCAAGGAAGCCGCGCCGCGCGCCCGCGTCAAGAAGGGCGAGGTCTACAGCGCCGTGGTCGTGCGCACCGCCAAGGGCGTGCGCCGCCAGGATGGCTCGCTGATCAAGTTCGACGGCAACGCCGCCGTGCTGCTGAACGCCAAGCTCGAGCCGATCGGCACGCGCATCTTCGGGCCGGTGACGCGCGAACTGCGCACCGAGCGTTTTATGAAGATCGTCTCGCTGGCGCCGGAAGTGCTCTGACGCGACCTGATCTGCAAGGACCGATCCATGAACAAGATTCGCAAAGGCGACCAGGTCATCGTTTTGACCGGCCGCGACAAGGGCAAGCGCGGCACGGTGTCGCAGCGCGTCGATGAAGACCATCTCGTCGTCGACGGCGTGAACGTGGTGAAGAAGCACGTCAAGCCGAACCCGATGAAGGGCACGACCGGCGGCGTGGTCGACAAGACGATGCCGATCCACCAGTCCAACGTGGCCATCTTCAACGCGGCCACCGGCAAGGCCGACCGCGTGGGCATCAAGATCGACGGCGACAGGAAGACGCGTGTCTTCAAGTCGAGCGGCGCAGAGATCAAGGCGTAAGCAACATGGCAAAGACTCAAGCAGCCAAGGCCGAGCCGGCGCAAGCCCGCCTGCAGGCCATCTACCGCGAAAAGATCGTGCCCGAACTGATGGAGAAGTTCGGCTTCACCTCGGTGATGCAGGTGCCTCGCCTCGAGAAGATCACGCTGAACATGGGTGTCAGCGAAGCGGTGTCGGACAAGAAGGTCATGGACAACGCCGTCGGCGACCTGACCAAGATCGCCGGCCAGAAGCCCGTGGTGACGAAATCCAAGAAGCCGATTGCCGGCTTCAAGATCCGCGAAGGCGTGCCCATCGGCTGCATGGTGACGCTGCGCGGTGTGCGCATGTACGAGTTCCTGGACCGTTTCGTCACCGTCGCGCTGCCGCGCGTGCGCGACTTCCGCGGCATCTCGGGACGTTCGTTCGACGGCCGTGGCAATTACAACATCGGCGTCAAGGAACAGATCATCTTCCCGGAAATCGAGTACGACAAGATCGACGTCATCCGGGGCATGAACATCAGCATCACGACGAGCGCGAAGAACGACGACGAGTGCAAGGCACTGCTCGTTGCCTTCAAATTCCCGTTCAAGAACTGAAGGCAGGACTGCAAGCAAATGGCCAAAACCTCCCTCAAGCAGCGCGAAGAAAAGCGCGAAAAGCTGGTCGCCAAGTTCGCCAAGAAATACGCCGAGCTGAAGGCGGTGGCGAACGATGCGCAGCGTTCCGACGAGGAGCGTTACCTGGCGCGCCTGGAACTGCAGAAGCTGCCGCGCAACGCCAACCCGACCCGGCTGCGCAACCGTTGCGCCCTGACCGGGCGCCCGCGCGGCACGTTCCGCATGTTCGGCCTCGGCCGCAACAAGATCCGCGAACTCGCCTTCAAGGGCGACATCCCCGGTCTGGTCAAGGCCAGCTGGTGAGCCCGGCGAGAAGCGAAGGAGATTTGTTATGAGCATGAGTGATCCCATCGCGGACATGCTGACCCGCATCCGGAACGCGCAGGCCGTCGAGAAGGCTGTCGTCACGATGCCGGCGTCGAAGCTGAAGGCCGCGATTGCGCAGGTTCTGAAGGACGAGGGTTACATCGACGGTTTTGCCGTGCGTGCCGAAGGTGCCAAGAGCGAACTCGAGATCGCCCTGAAGTACTACGCCGGCCGGCCGGTGATCGAGCGCATCGAGCGTGTCAGTCGCCCCGGGCTGCGTGTGTACAAGGGGCGCGACGCCATTCCGCAGGTCATGAACGGCCTGGGCGTTGCCATCGTCACCACGCCCAAGGGTGTGATGACCGACCGCAAGGCTCGCCAGACCGGTGTCGGCGGCGAAGTCCTCTGCTACGTCGCATAAGGGGAGCACAGACATGTCCCGCGTAGGAAAGATGCCGATCGCCGTGCCCAAGGGTGTGGACGTTGCGATCACGGCCGAGCAGATCACCGTCAAGGGAGCGGGCGGCACGCTGGTGCGCGCGATGAACCCGCTGGTGACGATCAAAAACGACGGCGGCACGCTGAACTTCGCAGCCGCCAGCGACGCGCCCGGCGCGGACGCGATGAGTGGCACGATGCGTGCGCTGGTGGCCAACATGGTCAGCGGCGTCGGCAAGGGCTTCGAGAAGAAGTTGACGCTCGTGGGCGTGGGCTTTCGTGCCCAGGCTGCCGGCAGCAAGCTGAATTTGCAGATCGGTTTTTCGCACCCGGTGGTCAAGGAAATGCCCGCGGGCGTGAAGGTGGCCTGCCCGACGCAGACCGAGATCGTGATCTCCGGTGCCGACCGGCAGTCGGTCGGCCAGGTGGCCGCCGAGGTGCGTGCCTTCCGTCCGCCCGAGCCCTACAAGGGCAAGGGCATCCGTTACGCCGATGAGCGCGTGACCCTGAAAGAGACGAAGAAGAAGTAAGGAGCGACAGCATGATGACCAAGAAGGAACAGCGCCTGCGCCGTTCACGCCAGACCCGGTTGCGCATCGCGCAGCAAGAGGTGGCGCGCCTGACCGTGCACCGCTCCAACCTGCACATCTATGCCAGCGTCATTTCGGACGACGGCAGCAAGGTGCTCGCGAGTGCTTCCACCGCCGAGAAGGACATGCGTGGCGAACTGGGCGCGGCGGGCAAGGGCGGCAACGTCGGCGCCGCGACGCTGATCGGCAAGCGCATTGCCGAGCGCGCGAAGGCCGCCGGCATCGAGAAGGTCGCGTTCGACCGCTCCGGGTTCGCCTACCACGGCCGCGTGAAGGCGCTGGCCGAGGCCGCGCGCGAAGCCGGCCTGCAGTTCTGAGCGCGCAACAGGAAACAAGCAAATGGCAAAGTTCACTCCCCGCGCCCAGACCGAACAGAACGACGACGGCCTGAAGGAAAAGATGATCGCGGTCAACCGCGTCACCAAGGTCGTCAAGGGCGGCCGCACGCTGAGCTTCGCGGCACTCACCGTCGTCGGCGACGGCGATGGCCGCATCGGCATGGGCAAGGGCAAGGCCAAGGAAGTGCCGGTCGCGGTGCAGAAGGCCATGGAATCGGCGCGCCGCAACATGGTCAGGGTGCAGTTGAAGAACGGCACCATCCAGCACAACGTGCGTGGCGAGCATGGCGCGGCCAAGGTGCTGATGGCGCCGGCCAAGGCTGGTGACGGCATCATCGCTGGCGGCCCGATGCGTGCCGTCTTCGAAGTCATGGGCGTGACCGACATCGTGGCCAAGAGCCTTGGTTCGAGCAACCCGTACAACATGGTCCGCGCCACGCTGGACGCGCTCAAGCGCTCCACCACGCCCGCCGAAGTGGCGGCCAAGCGCGGCAAGTCGGTTGAAGACCTCTTCAACTGATTGCCAGGAGAAGCCTCATGTCCGAGAAGAAGACTTTGACCGTGACGCTCGTGAAGAGCGTCGCCGGCACGCGCCAGTCGCACCGTGACACCGTGCGCGGACTGGGTCTGCGCAAGATCAACAGCCAGCGCGAGCTGGAAGACACGCCGGCAGTGCGCGGCATGATCAACAAGGTGGCGTACCTGGTGAAGGTGCTGTGATGGAAATCAACACGATCAAGCCCGCCGCGGGCAGCAAGACGGCGCGCCGCCGCGTCGGCCGCGGCATCGGTTCGGGTCTGGGCAAGACCGCGGGCCGTGGCCATAAGGGCCAGAAGTCGCGTGCCGGCGGTTACCACAAGGTGGGCTTCGAAGGCGGCCAGATGCCGCTGCAGCGTCGCCTGCCCAAGCGGGGCTTCAAGTCGGCGCAGCTCAAGTACAACGGCGAAATCACGCTGGCCGATCTGCAGACGCTGGCCGCTGACGAAGTCGATCTGCTGACGCTGAAGGCCGCGGGCCTCGTGCGTCAGTTGATCAAGACCGTCAAGGTCATCAAGTCCGGCGAACTGTCGCGCAAGGTGGTGCTCAAGGGCATCGCGGCAACAGCGGGCGCCAAGGCTGCCATCGAGGCCGCCGGCGGCTCTCTGGCCTGAGGAAACAACCGCACGTGGCTACCTCCGCGAACCAGCTTGCCAAGAGCGGAAAGTTCGGCGACCTGCGTCGCCGCATCATCTTCCTGCTCCTGGCTCTGGTGGTGTACCGCATCGGCGCACACATTCCCGTGCCCGGCATCGACCCGAACGAGCTTCAGCAGCTGTTCAAGGGGCAGAGCGGCGGCATCCTGAACCTGTTCAACATGTTCAGCGGCGGCGCGTTGTCGCGCTTCACGGTGTTCGCGCTCGGCATCATGCCGTACATCAGCGCCTCGATCATCATGCAGTTGATGGGCTACGTCGTGCCCTCGCTGGAGGCACTGAAGAAGGAAGGCGAATCGGGCCGGCGCAAGATCACGCAGTACACACGCTACGGCACGCTGGTGCTGGCGCTGTTCCAGTCGCTGGGCATTGCGCTGGCGCTCGAAGGCTCGCGCGGCCTGGTGTTGAACCCCGGCTTCGGCTTCCGCATGACGGCGGTCATCAGCCTCGTGGCCGGCACCATGTTCCTGATGTGGCTGGGTGAGCAGATCACCGAGCGCGGCCTGGGCAACGGCATCTCGATCATCATCTTCTCGGGCATCGTCGCCGGCCTGCCGAACGCCATCGGCGGCCTGTTCGAACTGGTGCGCACCGGCTCGATGAGCATCGTCGTGATGCTCTTCATCGTGGCCGTGGTCATCGGCGTCACCTTCGTGGTCGTTTTCGTCGAGCGCGGGCAGCGCAAGATCCTCGTCAACTACGCGAAGCGCCAGGTCGGCAACAAGGTCTACGGTGGCCAGTCGTCGCACCTGCCGTTGAAGCTGAACATGTCGGGCGTGATTCCGCCCATCTTCGCCAGCTCCATCATCCTGCTGCCGGCCACCATCGTCGGCTGGTTCGCCACCGGTGAAGGCATGCGCTGGCTGAAAGACCTGTCGGGTGCGTTGTCGCCGGGCCAGCCGATCTACGTGCTGCTGTACGCGGCGATGATCGTGTTCTTCTGCTTCTTCTACACGGCGCTCGTGTTCAACAGCCGTGAGACGGCCGACAACCTGAAGAAGAGCGGCGCCTTCATTCCCGGCATCCGCCCCGGCGACCAGACCGCACGCCACATCGACCGCATCCTGTCGCGGCTGACGCTGGCCGGTGCCATCTACGTCACGCTGGTCTGCCTGCTGCCGGAGTTCCTGGTGCTGAAGTACAACGTGCCGTTCTACTTCGGCGGCACCTCGCTGCTGATCATCGTCGTCGTGACGATGGACTTCTGGGCCCAGGTGCAGAGCTATGTGATGAGTCAGCAGTACGAGTCGCTCCTCAAGAAGGCTAACTTCAAGGCAAGCTGAGGAACAAGACCAACGATGTCCAAAGACGATGCCATCCAGATGCAGGGGGAGATTCTCGAAAATCTCCCCAACGCCACCTTCCGCGTGAAGCTGGAAAATGGGCATGTGGTGCTCGGCCACATCTCGGGCAAGATGCGCATGCACTACATCCGCATCCTGCCCGGTGACAAGGTCACCGTCGAGCTCACGCCCTACGATTTGAGTCGCGCGCGGATCGTGTTCCGCGCCAAATAAGGTCAAGGAGAAGCCCATGAAAGTCGCCGCTTCCGTCAAGAAGATGTGCCGCAACTGCAAGGTCATCCGCCGCAAGGGCGTGGTGCGTGTGATCTGCACCGACCCGCGTCACAAGCAGCGTCAAGGCTGAGATTCAGAGGAACACCATGGCACGTATCGCCGGTATCAACATTCCGCCGCACAAGCACACCGAAATCGGTCTGACGTCGATCTACGGCATCGGCCGTTCGACGGCGCAGAAGATCTGCGAGCAGGTCGGCATTCCGTTTTCGAAGAAGATCAAGGATCTGACGGACACCGATCTCGAGAAGATCCGCGAAGAAATCGGCCGCATGACGATCGAAGGCGACCTGCGTCGCGAACTGTCGATCAATATCAAGCGTCTCATGGACCTGGGCTGCTATCGCGGCTTGCGTCATCGCCGTGGCCTGCCGGTGCGTGGGCAACGCACGCGCACCAATGCCCGCACCCGCAAGGGTCCGCGCAAGGGCGCCGCCGCGCTGAAGAAGTAAGCCGCCCCGCCAAGAGTTAGAAAGAGCAAGACATGGCCAAAGCACCCGTCAATACCGCCGCCCGGCGCGTCAGCAAGAAGATCCGCAAGAACATTGCGGACGGCATTGCGCACGTGCACGCGTCGTTCAACAACACCATCATCACGATCACCGACCGCCAGGGCGGCGCGCTGGCGTGGGCATCGAGCGGCGGCCAGGGCTTCAAGGGCTCGCGCAAGAGCACGCCGTTCGCGGCCCAGGTGGCTGCCGAAACCTGCGGCCGTGCGGCCCAGGAGCAAGGCATCAAGAACCTCGATGTGCGCATCAAGGGCCCGGGCCCGGGTCGGGAGTCGAGCGTGCGTGCGCTGGCCTCGCTGGGCATCCGCATCAACTCGATCAGCGACGTGACGCCGATCCCACACAACGGCTGCCGCCCGCAGAAGCGCCGCCGCATCTGAAAGCCAAAAGCCCTGTCGGCGCCAAGAGTTTTCGGGCGCTACAATCACAGGTTCCCCCGAAGCCGGCGAGCACCCGCAATATGCGATGTGCGGGCCGGCTGTTTTGCTGAGACCAGCGTCTCAATAAGCCCACCGTTCGAGCGCTCTGAGCACACGCGCCGGACTCGCGCGGGACTCCCGTTCAACAGGAGTCTGCCGCGTCAGACAACGACGAAGGACAACACGTGGCACGTTATCTCGGCCCCAAGGCCAAACTCTCCCGCCGCGAAGGCACCGACCTTTTCCTGAAGAGCGCGCGCCGCTCGATCGGCGACAAGGCGAAGTTCGACAGCAAGCCCGGCCAACACGGCCGCACCAGCGGTTCGCGCACGTCCGACTACGGCGTGCAATTGCGCGAGAAGCAGAAGGTCAAGCGCATGTACGGCGTGCTGGAACGCCAGTTCCGGCGCTACTTCGCCGAAGCCGAACGCCGCAAGGGCAACACCGGTGCCACGCTGCTGGCGTTGCTGGAGTCGCGCCTGGACAACGTCGTCTATCGAATGGGCTTCGGCTCGACGCGCGCCGAAGCGCGGCAGCTGGTGTCGCACAAGGCGCTCATGGTCAACGGCCAGGTTGTCAACATCCCGTCGTATGCGGTGAAGGCCGGCGATGTGGTGGCGATGCGCGAAAAGTCGAAGGCGCAGTTGCGTGTCACCGAATCGTTGAAGCTCGCGCAAAGCGTGGGCCTGTGCGACTGGGTGCAGGTGGACGCCACCAAGATGGAAGGCGTCTTCAAGAAGATGCCCGACCGCGATCAGTTCGGCGCCGAGATCAAGGAAGCGCTGATCGTCGAGCTGTATTCAAGATAAACGCATGAGGCGCGGACGGCTCGACCCAGCGTCGGCCTCCGCCGCAGGTTGCTGGTTCCGCGTGCCGGGTGCGGAGCCAGCACACATCACCACCCGGCGCGGTCCATCAGCCTTATCGGTGTAACGAGCCGAGGGTATTGACAGGAACTTAAGACTCAATGCAAACCACACTTCTGAAGCCCAAGGCCATCCACGTCGAACCCATCGGCGGTCACCGCGCGAAGGCGACGCTCGAACCCTTCGAGCGTGGCTACGGCCACACTCTGGGCAACGCGCTGCGTCGCGTGCTGCTGTCGTCGATGGTGGGATATGCGCCGACGGAGGTCACGATCGCCGGCGTGCTGCACGAGTACTCGGCCATCGACGGTGTGCAGGAAGATGTCGTGCACATCATGCTGAACCTCAAGGGCGTGGTCTTCCGCCTGCACAACCGCGACGAGGTCACGCTGGTGCTGCGCAAGGAAGGCGAAGGCCCCGTTACCGCCGGCGACATCCAGACGCCGCACGATGTCGAGATCATCAACCCCGAGCACGTCATCGCCCACCTGTCGCAAGGCGGCAAGTTGGACATGCAGATCAAGGTTGAAAAGGGCCGCGGCTATGTGCCGGGTTCGCTGCGCCGTTATGGCGACGAGCCGACGAAGTCGATCGGCCGCATCGTGCTCGATGCGTCGTTCTCGCCGGTCCGCCGTGTCAGCTATGCGGTGGAGAACGCGCGCGTCGAACAGCGCACCGACCTCGACAAGCTGGTGATGGAGATCGAAACCAACGGTGCCATCCCGCCCGAAGAGGCGATCCGCCAGTCGGCGAAGATCCTCGTCGAACAACTCGCGGTGTTCGCGCAACTGCCGTCGGACAGCCTGGAAAACATCTTCGAGCCGCAGCAGCAGCGCACGCCGAATTTCGACCCCATCCTGCTGCGCCCGGTGGACGAACTCGAACTCACCGTGCGCTCTGCCAACTGCCTGAAGGCCGAGAACATCTACTACATCGGCGACCTCATCCAGCGCACCGAAACCGAGCTGCTGAAGACGCCGAATCTGGGCCGCAAGAGCTTGAACGAAATCAAGGAAGTGCTGGCCTCGCGCGGGCTCACGCTGGGCGCGCGGCTGGAGAACTGGCCCCCGCAGGGCCTGGACAAGCGGTAATTCGATCCGCCTGCCATGTGCAACCCTCGGTACCTGATACGGCCGAGGTTCAATAAATAAAGGAACGCACCATGCGCCACCGTCAAGGACTTCGCAAACTCAACCGCACCAGCAGCCATCGCCAGGCGATGCTGCGCAACATGTGCAATTCGCTGATCAAGCACGAGGCCATCAAAACCACCGTGCCCAAGGCCAAAGAATTGCGCATGGCCGTCGAGCCGCTGATCACGCTCGGCAAGACGCCTACGCTGGCGAACCGCCGCCTGGCCTTCGACCGCACGCGTGACCGCGATGTCGTCGCCAAGCTCTTCGGCGAACTGGGCCCGCGCTACAACACGCGTCCCGGTGGCTACACGCGCATCCTGAAGATGGGTTTCCGCGTCGGCGACAACGCGCCGATGGCTTTTGTCGAACTCGTCGACCGCCCGGCGCCCGCCGAGGACGCGGTTGAACAAGCCGAGTAAGCGACAACGTTCTGGTATATAATTGAAGGCTCAGTCGCGGGGTGGAGCAGCCTGGTAGCTCGTTGGGCTCATAACCCAAAGGTCGCAAGTTCAAATCTTGCCCCCGCAACCATTCGATAGGCGAAAAGCCGGCCCCGAGAAATCGTCGAGCCGGCTTTTCCATTTCTGCGGCGAGATCGGCGGCCCGCGCTTCTCGCGCCGAACTTCGTCGCCGTCGCCATCCGCGGTGCCGTGCATTGACCTGCATCAGTGAACTTCGGCGCCGGCAGCCCTAGAGTCGTTCTCTTTTCGGAGAACGTCCTTGATTCCCCTCGACATGCAGCGGCTCCTGGCGCAGTGTGGTCTGGCGCCGCTGCGCGTGGCGGGCCGCACGCTGCTGCCCATTGTTCAGGGCGGCATGGGTGTCGGGGTGTCGGGGCACCGACTGGCCGGAACGGTGGCCTCGTTCGGAGGTGTGGGAACACTCAGTTCGGTTGATCTGCGGCGCCACTTTCCCGACCTGATGGAGCGCACCCGAGGCCTGGGTGTCGGGGCGCAGGCGAAGGCGGCCATCAACGCGGCCAATCTGGAAGCGCTGGGCCGTGAAATCGGGCGCGCGCGCCTTCTCAGCGGCAGCAACGGCGTGCTCGCGATGAATGTCATGCGGGCCGTCAGCGAGTACGCCGCCTATGTGGCGCGCGCATTGCAAGCGGGCATCGACGCCATCGTGGTGGGCGCCGGCTTGCCTCTCGATCTGCCCGACCTCGCCGCCGATCATCCGAAGACCGCGCTGATTCCGATACTGTCCGATGCGCGCGGGGTTCAACTCGTGCTGCGCAAGTGGGAGCGCAAGAAGCGCATGCCCGACGCGCTGGTGCTGGAGCATCCGCGGCTGGCAGGTGGCCACCTCGGCGCGGCGCGAGTGGAAGACCTCAACGATCCGCGCTTCGAATTCGAGCGCGTCATCCCCGAGACGATCGAACTGTTGCGCAACGCCGGCATCGAGCGCGAAACGCCCATCATTGCTGCCGGCGGCATCCGCAGCACCGAGGACATCCGGCGCGTGGTGGCGCTGGGCGCATCCGGCGTGCAGCTTGGAACGCCCTTCGCCGTCACTGTCGAATGCGATGCCCATCCTGAATTCAAACGTGTCCTCGCCGAAGCGCGCGAAGAGCACAAGGTCGAGTTCATCAGTGTGGCGGGACTGCCGGCACGCGCCGTGAACACACCCTGGCTGAAAGCCTATTTGCAAGCCGAGCCCCGCCTGCAGGCGGTGGCGCACGTCAAACAACGCTGCACGAAGGTCTTCGACTGCCTCGCGCAATGCGGGCTGCGCGACGGCAAGGCAGGGTGGGGGCAGTTCTGCATCGACCAGCAACTCGCGGCGGCGCTCATGGGCGATGTCAAGCGGGGACTCTTCTTCGTTGGCCGAGGAGCGCTTCCGTTTGGCGACCAGATTCGCAGCGTGCGCGAACTGCTGGTCAAACTCTTGGGCGGTGAGTCCGAACCGCAGGCGGCGTGCCTCCCAGTCGGTTGAACGCAGCCCCGTCGGCGCAGCAGGCGTCGCGCTGGACCTTTGGCCGGCTGCTCGACGCACCGCACCGGCTCGCGTTCTCGGCCGCCGCGCTGGTTCTGGTGCTGTCCAGCGTGTGGTGGGCGAGCGTGAACGTGGCCTTCAGCGACGGCATCGCGCTGCCCTGGCGGCTGGCCCCCGCGCTGGCCCACAGTGTGCTGATGAGCTTCGGCTTCATGCCCTTGTTCTTCGCCGGCTTCCTGTTCACCGCCGGCCCGAAATGGCTGCGCCAGCCGGCCGTCACGGCGCGCGAGATGCTCGGCGCGGTGCTGTTCCAGCTTGCCGGTTGGCTCGTCTTCCTGCTTGCCATTCATGGGCGCGACCCCGCGTTCGGCCGCATGTTGGGAGGCATCGGCCTTGCAGCCGTTGCCATCGGCTGGTCGCAAATGACGCTTCGCTTCTGGCGCCTGCTGCGCTCAAGCGCGGTGGATGACCGGGTGCACGCCAAGCTGGTGGCCGTGGGCTGCATGCTGGGCCTGCTGGCGTTGATGGCGGCTACCGCAGGCATGGCGCTCGGCTCGCCGCCGCTGCTGCGGGCCGCCGTTCATGCGGGTCTGTGGGCCTTCAATGGTGTTGTGTTTGCGACCGTCGCGCACCGCATGATTCCGTTTTTCTCCGCCGCCGCCTTTCCCGCGCTCGACGCCTCGAGACCGCTGTGGTTGCTGTGCTCGCTGGTTGCGGTGTTTGCGTTCGAGGCAGTTTCGCAACTCGTCGACGCTGTGGGGGCGGGCGCCGCACCGGCATGGAACGTGTTGCGGGCGTGCATCGAGTTGCCCGCGGGACTGGGTGTGCTGGCCCTCGCCGTGCGCTGGGGCCTGGTGCAGAACCTGAGGCTACGGCTGCTGGCGATGCTGCATCTCGGCTTCAGCTGGTTGGGCATCTCGCTGCTGATGTTCGGCCTGTCACACGCCGCCGCGGCGGCCGGCGCCGGTTCCTCGGCTCTCGGCTTGGCGCCCATTCATGCCTACACGATGGGCTATCTGGGCACGACGATGTTCACGATGGTCAGCCGCGTCAGTGGTGGCCACGGCGGACGCGCGCAGGTGGCCGATGACTTCGTCTGGCGGCTGTTCTGGGTGCTTCAGTTGGCGACCCTCGCGCGCATCGCTGCCGCGCTCGTGTCCCGCGTCAGCTTCGCCTGCAGCATGGCCCTCGTCGTGGCGGCGGCGCTGGCATGGACGGGCGTCTTCGTGGCGTGGGCATTGCGCAATGGCCATGGGTACGGCAGGGCGCGCCCGGACGGACGGCCCGGCTGACACCTCTTTTCCGCTGTGCGGAGCCACTTCGAGCGCGCTTGATGCGGCGCAAGCGACGGCAGCGGCGGATCGTCGAGCATAGCCAGATGAACACGGCGTCGACATGAAGCGCCAATCCACCCAGGGGTCAAAAACAAGGTGGCAACAAGCGTGCTGCTTCGGCGCGCATGACGCAGGTGGGTGCAATATGAACAAGGCGATCGACATCATCCGCAAGGAACACCAGGCGCTGGCCGCGATGTTGCGTTCGCTGCTGTTGCTCATTGCGCAAAGCCGACGCGACGGCACACCAGTCGCATTCGACGCGTTGCGCGCGATGCTCTTCTACGTCGACGAGTACCCGGAGCAGCGCCATCACAGAAAAGAGAGCGAGCTGCTGTTCCCCAAACTGCGGGCGCGGGCGCCGCTGCAGCGCGAACTGCTGGATCGCCTGGACGAAGAACATCGTCTGGGAGAGGGGCGCATTCGAGAGCTCGAACATGCCTTGCTCGGTTTCGAAATGATGGGCGAGGCGCGACGGGCGCATTTCGAGCAGACGACCGCACGCTACGTCGAGTTCTATCTCGAGCACATGCGCACGGAAGAACGCGAGGTGCTTCCGCTCGCAGAGCAAGTGCTCACGGTGGCCGACTGGCAGGAACTGGACGACGCCTTCCTCGAAAACAGGGATCCGCTGACCGGCGTGCCGCCCGAACAGGAGTACGCCTCGCTGTTCTCCCGCATCGTTCACCTGGTGCCGGCGCCTGTGGGCGTGGGGCCCGCAAGAAAGCCTTGAGGCCGCCTGCGCGCAGGACAAACGCGTCTGATTTTTGGGTAAGCTCGGGTCGCACAGCCCGGCGGCTCGGCGGTGTCTCCGCCGCATCGGCATGCGGCCCTGGTTGCCGCGGCCGAGAATGAGCCGCTGCGCAGCGGCTCATCGGTCTGTCGGAGATCGGCACCCAACGACGTGAATTCCCAGCACATAGCCGTCCTCGACGACGAGATCGACATCACCCAGCTCCTGGCCACCTATCTGCAGGCCCAGGGTTACCGCGTCACGCAGGTTCACAGCGGCAGCGCGCTGATGGCGGTGATGGCCAACGACCCGCCTTCGCTCGTGCTGCTGGACCTCGGCCTGCCGGGCGAAGACGGCTTTCGCATCGCGCGCCAACTGCGCGAGCACTGGGACTGCGGGCTGGTCATCGTGACGGGTCGCGGCGACGCTGTCGACAAGGTGGTCGGGCTGGAGGTCGGGGCCGACGACTACGTGACCAAGCCCTTCGATCTGCGCGAACTGCTCGCCCGCTGCAAGGCGGTGCTGCGACGCGCCGCAGGCAGGCCGGCGGCCGCTGCGGCACAAGCCACCGGGCCGGCGTCGCGTCTGGTCTTCGACGGCTGGTGTCTGGATGCCGCCGCGCGGCGCCTGGACGGTGCGGCAGGCGTTGTCGAACTGACCGGCGGTGAATTCGACCTCCTGCACACGTTTGTGCGCCACGCGGGCAAAGTGCTCTCGCGCGACTTCCTGCTCGAACACACGCGCGGGCGCGAGGCCGGCCCCTTCGACCGCACCATCGATGTGCAGGTGGCGCGCTTGCGCAAGAAGATCGAGCTCGACCCCGAACGGCCGCAGATCATCAAGTCGGTGCGCGGCGCGGGCTACATCTTTGTGCCGGCCGTCACCACCGAATAGGAGTTCGCAGATGGATGAGCGCGCCTCCGGCCTGGCGGCGGCCGGCATCGACGAGGCCACGGTCTTCCGTTCTCTGCATGCCGCGTACCCGGATGCCTTGCTCATCGTCGATGGCTCGGGGGCCATAGTGCTCACCAATCAGGCAGCGGAAAACCTGCTCGGCTACACCAGCTTCGAGCTTGTGGGCATGAACGTGGACCTGCTGGTGCCCGACGCCATCCGGGCCCGCCATGCCGCGTACCGCGGCGCCTACGCCCAGAGCCCGCGCCCACGTCCGATGGGGGCGCAGATGGATCTGGTGGCCAAGCGCAAGGACGGCTCGGAGGTCATGGTCGAGATCGCGCTCAGCCCGCTGAAGACGCACGGTCTGCCCCTCGTTGTGGCCGCCATTCGGGACGTCGGCACCTATCCCCGCGTGCGGCAGGCGCTGCTGCGCGCCCGCTATGCCCAGATGCTGGCCGACATCGGCGTCGATGCGGTGGACGCGCGCGACTCACAGGCGCTGTTCGAGCGCGCGCCGCATGGTGTGGTCGAGGCGCTGCAAGGCGGCGCGGCGCTCGTGCTGCTGTTGAATGCCGACCGCCAGAATTTCCGCGTCGCCAGCAGCGCGGGCAGCCTGCTCAAGACCATCGGCCCGCCGCAGACCTCCGCCGACGTGTCGACACTGGCGGGCTACGTGCTTGCGCATCGCAAGGCTGCGTTCAGCGACGACCTCGCGTCGGAGCACCGCTTCGCGGTGCCGCCAGCCTACCTGGCCGCGGGAATACAAAGCGCGCTCGCGGTTCCGATCTTCGACCGCGGCCTGCAGACGGGCGTGGTGCTTGCGCTGTCGGATGTGGCGCGGCGTTTCGGCGACGACGAAGTCCGTTTCATGCAGTCGCTGTCCAACATGCTGGCATCGTCGCTGCAGCGTGACCAGTCCGAGGAAGCGCTGAATCACGCGCTGCGCCTGGAAAGCGTCGGCCAGCTCACCGGCGGCATCGCCCACGATTTCAACAACCTGCTGACCGTGATCCAGGGCAACCTGCAGGTTCTTGCCGACATGTCGGCACATGCCGACGAACAGTCTCAAGACCTCCTGGCGGCGGCGACACGCGCTTCAAAGCGTGCTGCCGAGCTGACCGGGAAGCTGCTCGCGTTTTCGCGCCGCCAGGTGCTCAACCCGTCGCAAGTCGACATGACGGCGTTGCTGGCCTCGCTGTCGAACATGCTGTCGCGCACGCTGGACCAGCGCATCTCGATCGCCACTTCGGTGCCTGGCGAGCCCGTGGTGCAGGCGGACGCAGGACAGCTCGAGTCGGCGCTGTTGAACATCGCCATCAACGCGCGCGATGCCATGCCCGACGGCGGCGCCCTGAGCTTCAACTGCGAGAGCCTGCCTGCCCTGCCCGAGGGTTTGCGTGCCGACCTCGACACCGACGCCGCCGCCGACGTGCCGTTTGTCGCCATCACGGTGACCGACAGCGGCACAGGCATGCCGGAGGCTGTGAAGGAGCGGGCGTTCGAGCCGTTTTTCACCACCAAAGGCGCCGGCCGCGGCACCGGGCTGGGGCTGAGCGCGGTCTATGGTTTTGCCAAGCAATCGAAGGGCGCGGTGCGCATCACAAGCGCCCCGGGCAAGGGGACGTCCGTCACGCTCTACATCCCCGGCGCTGCACGCCTGGCGCCTGCACCGGCCGAGGACGGCGGGGCCGAAGAGTCACTGCCGCCCGGCTTGAGTGTCCTGATGGTCGAAGACGATCCGGACATCCGCATCGTGGCCAGCAAGTTCCTCGAGGCGCTGCGCTGCCGTGTGCACACCTGCGTGAATGCCGAAGAGGCCCTGCCGGTGCTGGGCGGCGCCGCCGCGTTCGACGTTCTGCTGACCGACATCTCGCTCGGCGCGGGCATGCGCGGCACCGAGCTCGCGGCGCGCGCGCAGGCGCAGAGGCCGCAGATGGCGGTGCTGCTGATGTCCGGCTTTTCTGCCGAGCTGCTGGACGCGGACAGCACGTCGCCGCCGAGCTGGGAACTGCTGCGCAAGCCCTACAGCAGAGAGGAACTCAAGGCCGCGTTGATCCGCGTGCTTGCCAACCGCGCCTGAGCGCTGCCTTACTGCAGCGTCGCATGCGCTGCCGGTGCAAGCGAGCCCTGAACAAAGGCCGCCAGCGCCGAGACATCGGGAATGCACACATCGCGCCGGCCCCTGCCGGCAAAGCCGATGAGTTTCATGCGCGCCAGGCGCGACAGTGCGCGGCTCACCGATTCCAGCGTCAGGCCGATGTGGTTGCCGATCTCGGCGCGTGTCATGCGCAGGCTGATCTGGTCCGTGCGCAGGCCGCGCTTGGCCAGCGCGTCGGCCCACGAGCGCAGGAAATTGGCGACCCTGGCGTCCCCGGTGAGCGTGCAGACCGACATCAGCGAGTCGCGCTCACGCGCAAGCTCCCCGCTCATCGCCTGATGCAGAAAGGTCAGCAGCGCACGTTCGCGCAGGCTGGCTTCGACCAGCGCGTCGTAGCGAACCACCCAGACCTCGCCGGTGTCCATCGCGATGGCGTCGCTGCCGTGCCGGCCCTGTTCGAGGCCGTCCATGCCGAGCCAGTCGCCACGGAATTTCAGTGCGACGACCTGTTCGCGCCCGTCGGGCGAGAGGGTGAGGACTTTGTAGAGGCCGGAATTGACGATGAAGAGATTCTGGAAGTCATCGCCGGCGTGATAGAGGCGGTCGCCTGCATGCACCCCGCGGCGCTGATGCGGCACGCTGTCGCCGATGATCTTCAGCACGTGGGCGATCTTCTGGCTGAAGCTGTGCGACGCGTCGTCCAGCCGCGGCGCGACGCAGGTGCCGGCCAGCCCGTCGACAGCGCGAATCGGGGTGGGGTGGTGCGGGTAGCCAGCGTGGGTCTGAAGCATCGAGTTCTCCTGTGCGCGTCTTTTGCAACGATGTTCATCCTAGGCAGCGAGTGCAAAGGCACAACCAATGCTCGGCCACGGCCGGTGACGCTGTGTGAATGGCGCGTGACGCGCTTGTTTCAGCCCATTTGCACGGCGGGGATTTGACGCGAATCAAGGCCGCGCGGGGCAGCGCAGATAGTCTTTCAGCCTCGATGGAATGTGTCTTGCCGAAATCTGCCCCCACCTTCGCCGAACTCTCAGCGCGTGCTGCGGGAGCGCAGCGGTCCATGCTTGCGGCCGTGCTGGAGCGTGCGCGCGGTTTCGCCAGGGACGCCCGCGACGGCAGCATGCAGCCGGTGCTGGTGGGCATGCACATCGGCCTGGTCTGCAAGACCGAGCACGACGCTGACGCCCGCCTCTTCATCGAGGCCGCGTGCGCTCTCGGGGCAAAGGTGTCTCACGTGCGACCCAGCCTGACGGAAGCCAGCGCGGACACCGAGGTCGCGGAGACGGCCCGATTGCTGGGCCGGCTCTATGACGCAGTGGAATTCCAGGGCGCCGCGCCATCGCTGGTGGCGCGCATTGCCGGGAGCGCAGGCATTCCGGTGTTCGACGGCATCGCATCCAGCAGCGGCCTTGCGGCGCGGCTCGCAGGCGATCTGCAGGCCGGCCTGTCCACCCACGAGGCCCGGCGCTGCGTGGTGCAGGCGCTGCTGCACGGGCTCCTGGCCTGAGTGGGGCGTACCGCACCGCGCGCGCTTTGCCGCGCCCCGTCCGACGGCCTGCGCTTTGCGCCATCGCAAATCCACACGCCGCTCGGCGCAGACAATCGAGCCGACCGAACAGGCTGATCCATGTCAACGCAACAACGTGTTCCGCCCGCACGCCCCACCGCGGCGGCGCAGTTCAAGGTGGCTTGTTCCCACTGCGCGCTGAAAGACCTGTGCCTTCCGGTCGGCCTGTCCAGGCACGAGCTGGCCCAGCTTGACGGGCTGGTGGCGACACGTCTGACGGTGCCGCGCGGCGCGGCGCTGTACCGTTGCGCCGAACCCTTCACGTCGCTGTACGCCGTTCGCACCGGTTTCTTCAAGACGCGCACCTGCACGGCGGACGGGCGCGAGCACGTGACCGGTTTCCAGATGGCCGGCGAGTTGCTGGGCCTCGACGGCGTCGGCTCCGGGCTTCACACCTGCGACGCGGTCGCGCTGGAAGCGTCGCAGGTCTGCACCATTGCCTATCTGCGGTTCCAGGAGATCTCGCGCGATGTGCCCGAACTGCAGCGCCAGTTCCACAAGGTTCTCGGGCGCGAGATCGTGCGCGACCATGCGGTGATGATGCTGTTGAGCAGCATGCGCGCCGAAGAGAAGGTGGCCGCCTTCCTGTTGAACTTGTCGCACCGGCTGCAGGCGCGCGGGTTTTCGTCGACGGCGCTGCTGTTGCGCATGACACGCGAGGAAATGGGAACCTATCTCGGGCTGAAGCTCGAGACCATCAGCCGCTGCTTGTCGAGGTTCAATGAACAAGGCATCTTGAAAGTGTGTCACCGCGACGTGCGCATTCTCGAGCCTGCCGCGCTGGAAGCGCTGGTGAATTCGGCCACCATCTGAGGCCTCGTTGAAGCTTGCCTGCGGTGCGCTACGGCCGCCGCAGCGTGAAGGTCTCGAACAGTGAGTTCAGCGTCGCCAGCAGCGGCGGGCTCGGGTAGGCAGCGGGAGCGTGACGCAGCGCGGCGCCTGCAGCGCCTGCCGCCTCCACGGGGCGGGCGATCTGCAGTGCATAGTGGCGCACGCCGAGGCCGGCCAGTTCGCTGGCGATGGCTTCGATCTCGGGCTCGGCCAGCCAGGCCGGATGCGCTGTTGTCCGGCATTCGAAAGGCACCGCGCCGGCCAGCAGCAGGGCCAGGCTTTCGGCCACCTGGGGCAGGCTGTCGCGAACGCCGACGATGTGGTCTTGGGCCTGCGCATCGCCGAGCGGCGCCTTGATGTCGAATCCTGCCCAATCCACCTCACGCAGTACCGAGCTCAGGCGGCGTGGATACATGCCGGCGGTGTGCAGGCCGACGAGCAGCCCCATGGCCTTCACGTCCTGCATCGCGCAAGCCAACCCGGCGTCGATCGTGGGCTCACCGCCGCTGAACACCACGCCGTCCAGCAGGCCCCGGCGTCGGCCCAGCCACTCCCGCACCTGCGGCCAGGCGGGGGCGCCGGCGATCGGAACTTCACGCGATTGAAGATGAGGGTTGTGGCAGTAAAGACATCGCCAGGGGCAGCCCTGCACGAAGACCACCGCCGATAGCTTGCCGGGGAAATCGATGCTCGTGAACGGCGTGACGCCGCCGACCTTCAGCATGCCGTGGGTGCGCGCCGCCACACGTCAGCGCCAGGTCGTCAGCGAGTCGGCGCAACGGCGCTCCTCGAAGTACTGGCGCTCGTTGAATTCACCCTTCTTGCCGGTGTTGAACGACGACACCGGGCGGTGGTAGCCCATCACGCGCGTCCAGATCTCGCAGCGTTGGCGTTCATCGTCGCTGAGCGAGAGGGCCGCCGCGCCGGCAGCGGGCGCTGCAAACGCCGCCCGAGCGCCGCCGCTGACGGCGTGGCCAGTATCGAGGGTGGTGTTCATGAGAGATCCTTCAAAGGGTTGAAAAAAGCCAGGTGCTCACGCGAGGGCGTGGCGCTTGCGTGCCAGAAGTTCCTCGTCGCACCTGGGGCAGAACTCCTGCTTGCCGCTCAGATAACCGTGCGTCGGGCAGATCGAGAACGTCGGCGTCACGGTGACGTAGGGAAGCTTGAAGTTCGACAGCGCGCGCTGCACGAGCCGCCGGCACGCATCGGCGCCGCTGAGCGCCTCGCTCATGTACAGATGAAGCACGGTGCCGCCGGTGTACTTGCGCTGCAACTCGTCCTGGCGCTCCAGGGCTTCGAACGGGTCGTCGGTGAACGCCACCGGAAGCTGGCTCGAATTCGTGTAGTAGGGTTGCTCCGGCGTGCCGGCCTGCAGGATGTCGGGGAAGCGCCGCTTGTCTTCCTTGGCGAAGCGGTAGGTGGTGCCTTCGGCCGGCGTGGCCTCGAGGTTGTACATGTGGCCGGTCTGGGCCTGGAACACCTGCATGCGCTGCCGTATGTGGTCGAGCAGTTCAACCGCCAGCGTGTGGCCCACATCGCTGGTGATGTCATGCATGCCGCCGGTGAAGTTGCGGACCATCTCGTTGACGCCGTTCACGCCCAGCGTCGAGAAGTGGTTTCGCAAGGTGCCCAGATAACGCTTGGTGTAGGGGAACAGCCCGCCGTCCATGTGGCGCTGGATGACCTTGCGCTTGATTTCGAGGCTGTCCTTGCCGAGTTCGAGCAGTTCGTCCAGGCGGCGGTACAGCGCGGCCTTGTTGCCGGCGAAAAGGTAGCCGAGCCGCGCGCAGTTGACCGTCACCACCCCGAGCGAGCCCGTCTGTTCGGCCGAGCCGAAGAGACCGTTGCCGCGCTTGAGCAGTTCGCGCACGTCGAGCTGCAGCCGGCAGCACATCGAGCGCACCATGTGGGGCTGGAGGTCGGAGTTGACGAAGTTCTGGAAGTACGGAAGGCCGTAGCGGGCCGTCATCTCGAACAGGGCTTCGGCATTGGGCCCGTGCCAGTCGAAGTCCTTGGTGATGTTGTAGGTGGGAATGGGGAACGTGAAGACGCGGCCTTTGGCATCGCCGGTCGTCATCACGTCGATGTAGGCGCGGTTGATGATGTCCATCTCGGCCTGAAGCTCGCCGTAGCTGAAGGGCATCTCGACGCCCGCGACGACGGGAACCTGATCGCGCAGGTCTTCCGGGCAGACCCAGTCGAAGGTCAGGTTCGTGAACGGCGTCTGGGTGCCCCAGCGTGACGGCACGTTCAGGTTGTAGACCAGCTCCTGGATGCATTGGCGCACCTGCGCGTAGCCGAGCGCGTCCTTGCGCACCAGCGGCGCGAGATAGGTGTCGAACGACGAAAACGCCTGCGCCCCGGCCCACTCGTTCTGCAGCGTGCCGAGGAAGTTGACGATCTGCCCCACGGCGCTGGACAGGTGCTTCGGCGGCCCCGCCTCCACCTTGCCGGGAACCCCGTTCAGCCCTTCGTGCAGCAGCGTCCTGAGCGACCAGCCGGCGCAATAGCCGCTCAGCATGTCGAGGTCGTGGATGTGGAAATCAGCGGCGCGGTGCGCCTGCCCCACGGCAGGCGGATAGACGTGGTGCAGCCAGTAGTTCGCGGTGACCTTGCCCGAGACATTCAGGATCAGCCCGCCGAGCGAATAACCCTGGTTGGCGTTGGCGTTGACGCGCCAGTCGCGCTGCTCCAGATATTCGTTCATCGACGACTCGACATCCACCAGGCTGCGCTGGGCAAGCCGCAACCGCTGGTGCTGCTCACGGTAGACGATGTAGGCCCGCAGGGTATTGCGGAAGCGGCGCGCAAACAGCGCCTCTTCGGCAACGTCCTGCAGTTGTTCGATGTCGGGGATGACGGCGCCCAGTTCGCGCAGGCGGGCGCAGACGTAGCCGCTGGTGATCTCGGCCGCGATGTCGGGCCCGAATTCGCCGCTGGCGCGACCGGCGCGCTGCAGCGCGGCGAGCAACTTGCGCAGGTCGAAAGCGACGATCCGGCCGTCGCGCTTGACGACGTGGGTTGGAAGTGCCGATGTTTGCATCTGGATGAGCGACTGACGCTGCATGTAGTGTTCGAAAACCTCTGCGGACACTATAGGTAGTGCTTCAGCGCGCGGCCAGACGCAGCTTTGACGCAGGTCAGACCTGCTCCAGATATCGGTCACGGGCTCAACCCATCGGCGAGCGTCTTGCGGCTCCGATTGACATTCATCAACGGGCCCGGGCCGGCACCTGTTCAACAATTGATGCACGAAAAATGCATCTTGAACCCCGACGAGACGAACATGACCGCAGCCGCTTCCACCCACCGCATCGATGTGCGCACCATCGCGCCGCGTGATCGCCATCCGCTCATCTTCTCGACCTTCCATGCGCTGGCGCCGCGCGCCTCGATGGAAATCGTCAACGACCACGACCCGCGCCCGCTGTACTACCAGATGCAGGCCGAGCAGCCAGGGCAGTTCACGTGGCAGTACCTTGAGAGCGGGCCCGAGGTCTGGCGCGTGTGCATCACGCGCACCGCCGGCGCGCACGCCAACGGCGGTTGCTGCGGCGCGTGCGGCGGAACCTGAGCCCGCCGTGCCTGCAAGCCCCCAACACGTTTTTGGAGAAATTTCATGAAATCAACGAAAAGGCTGTGGCGGTGGCTGGCCTTTGTCTTCGTGCTCTCGTTCGGAGCCCTGGGTTACCTCGGCTGGGAGATCTACCTGTCGGCACCGCCGATTCCGAAGGCCGTCGTTTCGAGCGACGGTGAGGTTGTGTTCACGAAGGACCAGGTGCAGCTCGGCCAGCAGGCCTGGCTGTCGGCTGGCGGCCAGCAGCTCGGTTCGGTCTGGGGGCATGGCAGCTACGTCGCGCCCGACTGGTCGGCCGACTGGCTGCACCGCGAAATCGTCGAACTGCAGGCCATCCGGGCGGCGCAGCGGCGTGGCGCGGGGCCGGCGCTGAACGAGATCGACAAGGCCGCCGTCGACGCCGCGGTGCGCGATGAAATGCGCCGCAACACCTACAACGCCGAGACCGGCATCGTGCAGGTTTCCGACGCGCGTGCGCGCGCCATCCGCGCGGTGGCGGACCACTATGACCGCCTCTACGGTTCGGACCCGGCCCTGGCCAAGCTGCGCGAGCAGTACGCGATGGGCACCGAACTGCTGGCCGACCCGGTGCAGCGGCAGGCGCTGACAGCCTTCTTCTTCTGGACCTCGTGGGCTGCGGCCACCGACCGTCCGAACGAACGCGGGCTGTCCTACACCAGCAACTGGCCACCCGAGCCGCTGGTGGGCAATACGATGAGCACGTCGGCGGCGATGTGGTCGATGGTCAGCATCATCGTGCTGCTGGCGGGCATTGCCGCGATGCTGTGGGTGCATGGTGGCGCCAAGGACGAAGAGCCGGCGCAACTGCCGAAGGCCGACCCGCTGGCGGGTGCCAAGGCGACGCCATCGATGAAGGCCACGCGCAAGTACTTCTTTGTCGTCGTGGCACTGCTGCTGCTGCAGATCGGCATGGGCGCGATCACGGCCCACTATGCCGTCGAAGGTGAATCGTTCTTCGGCATTCCGCTCGCCCAGGTGCTTCCCTACGTGGTGAGCCGCACCGTGCACACCCAGATCGGCGTGTTCTGGATCGCGACCGCGTGGCTGGCCACGGGCTTGTACATCGCGCCCTTGCTCTCGGGCAGGGAGCCCAGGCTGCAGAAGCTTGGTGTCGATGCCCTCTTCTGGGCGCTGATCGTGGTCGTGCTCGGCTCCACGCTGACCGGCTGGCTGGGAACGTTGCAGCGCCGCGGCGTCGACTTCAGCTTCTGGCTCGGCAACCAGGGCCTGGAATACACGAGCATGGGTCGCATCTGGCAGTACCTGCTGTTCGTCGGCCTGCTGTTCTGGGTGTTCCTGCTCGGCCGCGCGCTGTGGCCGGCGCTGAAGCAGCCTTCGCAGACCCGCGGCCTGGTGGCGATGGTGTTCCTGTCGGCAAGCTGCATCGGCGGCTTCTACGCCACCTCGCTGACGTGGGGCCAGCACACGCACTACTCGATGGTCGAGTATTGGCGCTGGTGGCTCGTGCACCTGTGGGTCGAGGGCTTCTTCGAGGTGTTCGCCACCGCGGTCGTTGCGCTCATCTTCTGCAAGCTCGGCCTCATCAAGGCCAGCAGCGCCCACCGTGCCATCGTGGCCGAGACCATCGTGTTTCTGTTCGGCGGCATCCTGGGCACGCTGCATCACCTGTACTGGACGGGAACGCCGACGTCGATCATCGCGGTCGGATCGGTGTTCTCTGCACTCGAGGTCGTGCCGCTGACGCTCATCGGACTCGAAGCGCTGCAGACGTATCGGCGCGCGCGCGACGTGGCCTGGCTGGGCGCCTACAAGTGGGTCATCCTGTGCTTCGTGGCGGTGGGCTTCTGGAACACCGTGGGTGCGGGCCTGCTGGGCTTTGCCATCAACCCGCCGGCCTCGCTGTACTACGTGCAGGGCTTGAACCTGACGGCCGCCCATGGCCACGCGGCGCTCTTCGGTGTCTACGGCATGCTCGGCATCGGGCTGATGCTGTTCTGCCTGCGCGGCTTGTACGACAGGGCGCTGCACGTGGACAAGCTGCTCAAGCCCGCGTTCTGGGGCCTGAACCTGGGCCTGGCGATGATGGTCTTCCTGTCGCTGCTGCCGGCCGGCATCTACCAGGCCTACCAGAGCATGACGCAGGGCCTGTGGTACGCCCGCTCGCCGGAAGTCATCCATTCAACGCTGATGCAGACGCTGGTGTGGCTGCGCGTGCCGGGCGACATCGTGTTCGCCGCGGGCTGTCTGTACCTCGTCGTCTATGCGCTGAGGCTGCTGCGCCCGCGCGCGGCGCAACGGGCGCTGCTGTCTGCGTCGGCTGCGCTGGGTGCGCAGTTGAAGGGCGGTTGAACTGCGGGCGCTGCCGGCCGCTGCACGCCCCGCGTGCATTGACGGCGACCGGCAGCGTCGCATAGAACATGTGGCGCCACCCGGCGCAGACAGGTCAACGACTGGAGACAACGCATGGACGGCCAAGCCCCGTCGCCGTATCCGTATTCCGGGCCCGAGCCATTGCGCGAGCCGGTGCTGGCGGCGTTGCGCCGCGTCATCGACCCCGAGATCGCGATGACCATCGTCGATGTCGGGCTGGTCTACGGCGTCGCCGTCACCCCCGAGCGTGCGCACGTGCTGTTGACGATGACGTCGGCCGCCTGTCCCGTCACCGACGTCATCGTCGACGACGTGGGCGCCGAGCTCGACAAGGTGCTGCCCGCCGACTGCGCGCTCGACATCGAGCTCGTGTGGGAACCGCCGTGGACCGCTGAACGAATGAGCGAGCGCGCCAAGGCGTTCATGGGCTGGTAGCCAGCGATGGTGGTGACGGCACGCCCGGGCCTGCAGCGCAGGCGCGCGCCACGGCTCACGTCGAAGCTGGTGTTCGTGCTGCCCGTCGTGGCCGCGCTGGTGGCCGGCGTGGCGGGCGGGCTGGTGCGCGCCGGCGTCGGCTTGCCCGGCACGCGGTGGCTGGGCGCCGCGGTCGCCGGCCATGCCTTCCTGATGATCTGCGCCTTCATGGGCACGGTGATCGCCATCGAGCGCGCCGTCGCCGTGAAGCATGCGCTGGCGTTCGCGGGGCCGCTGGCATCGGCGCTGGCCGGCATCGCGATGCTGCTCGGCGCCGCATCGGCGGCGCGCGGCCTGGCGCTCGTGGCGTCGGCGGCCTTCGTCGTCGTCAACGTCGTCGTGGTGCGGCGCCAGCGCGCGGCGCACACGGTGTTGCTGCTGGTGGCGGCGCTGGCCTGGTTCGCGGGCTGCGTGCTCTACACGCTGAACGTCGGCGCCGCGGCGGTGGTGCCGCTGTGGTTCAGTTTCCTCGTGCTGACGATCGCGGCGGAGCGTCTGGAAATGACGCGCCTGATGCGGCGCCGCCCCGGCGCGTCACGCGCGCTGCAGGCCATCTTGTGCGGCCTGCTGGCGGGCGCAGCGCTGTCGGCATTCGAAGGCCCGTTCGGCGGCGTCGTCTTCGGCCTGTCGCTGATGGGCCTGGCGACGTGGCTGCTCCGCTTCGACATTGCGCGCCGCACGGTGCATGCAAGCGGGCTGAGCCGCTACATGGCGACCTGTCTGTTGCTCGGCTACGGCTGGTTGTTCGCCGCCGGCCTGGCGTGGGTGCTGACGACGCTGGGCGCAGCGTGCATCGATCTTGCGCTGCACGGCGTCGCACTGGGATTCGTCTTCAGCATGATGCTGGGACACGCCCCCGTCATCCTGCCCGCCGTCGCGCGCATGAAGCTGCAGTTCGGCCGGGCCTACTACGTGCCGCTGGTGCTGCTGCACGCATCGCTCGTCGTGCGCCTGGGCTGGGGGCATTTTCAACGCCCGGCCTTCGCTGCCGGCGCCATCGGCAACGCGCTGGCGCTGCTCGTGTTCGCCTTCACCGTGGCGGGCTCGGCGCTGCTGTGGCGCGCGAAGAACCCACTGCCTCGCGCGCCGCGTCGCGCCAATCGCCTTGAAGGCACTGATCGCGCCGCCGGGCGCTGACCACATGGACTACGCCACCATCAAACTCGTGCATCAAGCGGCCGTCACGCTGTCCATTTCGGGCTTCGTGGTGCGCGGCGCGGCGTCGTTCAGCGGCGCGCGCTGGGTTCACAGCCGCGCTGCCAGAACGGTCCCGCACATCGTCGACACGGTCCTGCTGCTGTCGGCGTTGACGCTCGCATGGATGCTGCGCCTGACACCGGGCAACGCGCCCTGGCTGCTGGCGAAGGTGATCGGCCTGTTCGTCTACGTGGGCCTCGGTGTGCTTGCGCTGCGCCCCGGGCGTGCGCGGCGCGTCCGGCTGGCGGCCTGGGTCGGCGCGCTGGTCGTCGTGGCGTGGATCGTGTCGGTGGCCATCACCAAGAACCCGTTCGGATTTTTGCGCGCGCTGGGCTGAGCAGCGGCATTTGACCTGGATCAACCGGGTGCGGCCGTCTGGCCTGCACCATAGGTCATGTCTACCCCGGTTCCATCCGCACACGGCATCAACGCCGTGCTGACCCAGGAGTTGCTGCGCAAGTTCGACACCCCCGGACCGCGCTACACCTCGTACCCCACAGCCGACCGCTTCTCCGAAGCCTTCGGCTTCGAAGATGCGGTGTCGGTGCTGCGCGCGCAGCGCCAGCGCGGCGCCGCTGCGGCGCTGTCGCTGTACGTGCACATCCCGTTCTGCGAGCAGCTCTGCTACTACTGCGGCTGCAACAAGATCATCACGAAACACCATGAGCGCGCCGGGCAATACCTCGACATGCTCGAAGCCGAACTCGCGCTCGTGGTGCAGTCGCTCGGCGCCGGACGCGCGGTGTCGCAACTGCACTTCGGCGGCGGTTCGCCCACCTTCCTGAGCGACGCCGAACTCAGCCGCGTGATGACGTTCATCGGTCGCGCGTTCGAGCTCAGGCCCGACTCCGAAATCTCGATCGAGGTCGACCCGCGAACGGTGACGCCGCAGCGCCTGGCGCACTTCCGCACGCTCGGCTTCAACCGCCTGAGCTTCGGTGTGCAGGACTTCGACGCCGATGTGCAGAAGGCCGTGCACCGCGAGCAGTCGTTCGAGATGGTGCGCGACCTGATGGCGTGCTCACGACGCCTGGGCTACCACTCGATCAACGCCGACCTCATCTACGGGCTGCCGATGCAGACGCCGCGGAGCTTTGCGCGCACCATCGAACAGATGGGCGAGCTGCGGCCCGACCGCATTGCGCTGTACGCCTACGCCCATCTGCCCGAGCGCTTCAAGCCGCAGCGGCGCATCAACGAGGCCGACCTGCCCGAGGCCGGCGAGCGCATCGAGATGCTGGGCAACGCCATCGGCGGCTTCCTGGCGCGCGGCTACAGCTACATCGGCATGGACCACTTCGCGCTGCCCGAGGACGCGCTCGCGGTAGCCAGGCGCCAAGGGCGGCTGCACCGCAACTTCCAGGGCTACAGCACGCAGCCCGATTGCGACCTCGTGGCGCTGGGCGTGTCGGCCATCGGGCGCATCGGCGCGGCCTACTACCAGAACGCCAAGACCCTGCCCGAGTACTACGAAAGCATTGCCGCCGGCCGGCTGCCCGTGGTGCGTGGTTATGCGCTCGACCGCGACGACGAACTGCGGCGCGACGTCATCATGTCACTGATGTGCCAGGGGCGTCTTGTCTTCGACGCCATCGAGGCGGCCCACGGCATCGTCGTCGAGCAATATTTCGCCAGCGAGCTCGCGGCGCTGCGCGCCATGGCCGCGGCGGGCTTGCTCGAACTCTCGGCGCGCGAAATCTCGGTCACGCCAGCGGGCTGGTTCCTGATACGCGGCATCGCGATGGTGTTCGACCGCCATCTGCAGGCGGCCAGGGATCGGCGCCGCTTCTCGAAGGTCATATAGAAAGTGATGTGCGGATGAAATTGCCAGCGTACTTCGACCTCGTGCCGGTGCTCCGGGTGCAGGATCCCCTTGCGCGCACCCTGGGCTGTGCGGAAGACGGCCTGCTCGAATACGGCTTCGCCGACGCCGTGCGCCTCACGGGCCACTCGTGCCCCACCGTCGCATCGGCCTACTGGCTGACCTTCCTGGCGCTCGAAGCGCTGTATCCGGACGCCCTGCCACAGCGCGGAAACATCAAGGTCGAGTTCCGCGACGACGCCCGTACGGGAACGAATGGCGTCGTCGCAACCGTCATACAGATGCTCACCGGCGCGGCCGGCAACTCCGGCTTCAAGGGGCTGGGCGGGCGCTTCGGGCGTGCCGGGCTGATCCGCTACCGGCCCGATATCCTGCTCTCGCTGCGCTTCACGCGGCTGGATACCGGTGACGCCGTCGACGCCGGTGCCGACCTCTCCTTCGTGCCGGCAGACGCGGCGCTGGCGCCGTTGCTCGAGCGCTTCTCGCGCGCCAGGCTGACGCTGGCCGAAGAGGCCTTGCTCGGCCAGCTCTGGCAGGCGCGCGTGCGCGAGATCCTGCTGCGTCACGGGCGGGACCCGGCGGTGTTCATGGTGGGCACCGTGCAGCGCAGGGCGAACGCCGTGCCGCTGGAGCCGTTGGCGATCTAGCGTCGAGGGTGTGGCGCGCCGTCGCGCGCCGGTGGTGCGGGTGTCTGGGGAGGGCTTTTCGCCTCGGCGTCGGCCTTTCCGGCATCGAGCCCCCATTCCATCCAGTCGTCGCCGAACAGCTCCGACGGGTGCATCGTCGCCACCGTGCCGTTGCCGCACATCAACGCATCCGCGGGGCAGTACCGGTCGCAGCCCCAGCACACACGCTGCGGGTTCGCAGGCTTGATGGGAAACGTCTTGGCCATGCGTGCATGCCGAATCGAATCGGCCGTCATCAACGGGCGATCAGCGTGCTCCTTCGCGGCTCATGTGCATTGACGGCGCGCAAATGAGAGGCATGCGGGGCAACGCGACGGCCGGCAAGTGGCAGAAATGTCGACTGCCGCGCGGCTTTCGGCGCCCACCATTTCGGCGCATGACGAAACGCAAGAAAACGCCTGCGTGCGCGGCCTAGCATCTCTGCAAAGACTACATCGCAAAAAGGACTTGCATCGTGCTTGCCAGAATCCGAAGGTCATTCACCTGCGCGCTTGCGTCGCTGTTCGTCGTTGCCTCCTACGCCGGCAAATCGGCCGAGCCCGCGTCGCATCACGGCAGCGCCGCGCGCAGCCTGCCGGTGGTGCAGGGGCAGTTGTCGTCGCCACCGTTCGTGCCGCCTCCCCTCACGCGAAGGTTCGCCGCCAAGGTGGTGGTGGAGCTTGAGGTGATCGAGAAGGAGATGCCCATCTCCGAAGGCGTGAGCTATACCTTCTGGACATTCGGCGGCACGGTGCCGGGCAGCTTCATCCGCGTGCGCCAGGGTGACACGGTGGAGTTCCACCTGAAGAACCACCCGAACAACAAGATGCCGCACAACATCGATCTGCATGGCGTCACCGGCCCCGGCGGCGGCGCGGCGTCGAGCTTCACGGCGCCGGGCCACCATTCGCAGTTCACGTTCAAGGCCCTGAATCAGGGCATCTACGTGTACCACTGTGCGACCTCGCCGGTCGGCATGCACGTCGCCAACGGCATGTACGGGCTGATGCTCGTGGAGCCGCCCGAAGGCATGCCCAAGGTGGACCACGAGTACTACGTGATGCAGGGCGACTTCTATACGACCGGCAAGTACCGTGAAAAGGGCAACCAGCCCTTCGACATGGAGAAGGCCATCGACGAACGGCCCACCTACGTGCTGTTCAACGGCGCGGAAGGTGCGCTCACCGGCGACAAGGCGCTGCAGGCCAAGGTGGGTGAAAGTGTGCGCATCTACGTCGGCAACGGCGGGCCGAATCTGGTGTCGAGCTTCCACGTCATCGGCGCGATCTTCGACCAGGTTCGCTACGAAGGCGGCACCAACGTGCAGAGGAACGTGCAGACCACGCTCATACCGGCCGGCGGCGCTGCCATCGTGAAATTCGTCGCGCGTGTGCCGGGAAGTTATGTGCTCGTGGACCACTCGATCTTCCGCGCCTTCAACAAGGGTGCGCTGGCCGTTCTGAAGATCAACGGCGATGAGGACAAGACCATCTACTCGGGCAAGGAGCTCGACGCGGTCTACCTCGGCGACCGTGCGCAGCCCAACATGGCCGCGGTGGCGACCGCGACCGCGGCGGCACGGCAAGGCGATCTCACGCTCGACGACCAGGTGAAGGCCGGCGCGGCGCTGTTCGCCGGCACCTGCTCGGTGTGTCACCAGCCCAACGGCAGTGGTCTGGCGGGCGTCTTTCCGCCGCTGGCGAAGTCGGACTATCTGGCCGCAGACCCGAACCGGGCCATCGGCATCGTGCTCAACGGGCTGAGCGGCAAGGTGACGGTGAATGGCCGTGAATACGACTCCGTGATGCCGCCGATGACGCAATTGAATGACGACGAGGTGGCCAACATCCTGACCTACGTGATGAACGCCTGGGGCAACGCGGGCGGCAAGGTGAGCGCCGATGACGTGCGCAAGGCGCGCGCTGCGCCGAAGAAGGCAGCCGCGGCCGCACCGCACTGACGCCAGGCTCGACAATGAAGCGGGTGCATCACGTGAAGGCCCCATACCGGCTGTTGTTTGCGGCACTCTTGTTCGCCGCCCAAGGCCACGCCGAAGCGCAGGCCCGGGCGCAACCGCAAGCGATACCGCAGACCGCCCCGTATGTGCCCATTCCGGGCGGCGTCTTCGCCAGCGTCATCGCCAGCGACGCGGGCGCCGACGACGTGAAAGTCGATGACTTCCAGTTGCGCAGCACGCCCGTCACGGTGGCCGAGTTCTACGCCTTTGTCGAACGCCATCCGCAATGGCGGCCGGGCAATGCACCCACCGTGTTCGTCGACACAGCCAGCTACCTGCCCGAATGGAAGCTGCAGGCCGTGCTCGACGCCGCCGAAGCGATGCGTCCCGTCACGCAGGTGAGCTGGTTTGCCGCGCGCGCTTATTGCGAGCACGAGAACGCGCGCCTGCCCACCTGGACCGAATGGGAATACGTGGCGGCGGCCGACACGACACGGCGCGACGCAAGAGGCGATGCCCTCTGGCGCGCCGGCATACTGTCGTGGACCACGCGGCCCGCCTCGGCCGGCGCGCCGGCCGTGGGCGGCGCTGCCAACGTGTATGGCGTGCGAGACATGCACGGCCTGGTGTGGGAATGGGTGGACGACTTCAACGCACTGCTGGTCGATGCCGACAGCCGTTCCGGCGATGATGCGGACAGATTGAAGTTCTGCGGCGCCGGCGCCATCAACCTCAAAGGCCGGCAGAACTACGCCACCCTCATGCGCGTGGCCTTGCTCTCTTCCCTGCGGGCCGTCGACAGCACAGCCAGCCTCGGCTTCCGCTGCGCCCGCTCACTGGTCAGTTCAAAATGAAAACGCTCTCACGCTGGGGCCGTGCCGCGGCAGTTCTTGCTGCGGTCTTGTCAGCCGGTGCGCCGCCCGCGGCGGCTCTGCAAACGGCGGTGCAGGTGGCCCCGTTGCCCCGGGATTCGATCTACCAACTGGCCGTGAATCTGACGGACCAGCAGGGGCGGCGTTTGGCGCTCGGCGATCTGCGCGGCGCGCCGGTGATCGTGAGCATGTTCTACACGTCGTGCCAGTTCGTCTGCCCGCTGCTGATCGATGCCATCCAGGCCACCGAACAGAAATTGACGCCGGCGCAGCGGGAGCGCGTCAACGTTCTGCTGCTGAGTTTCGACCCTGCGCACGACACGGTGGCCGCGCTGCGCAAGACCGCGGACGAGCGTCACCTGGACGACACCCGCTGGAGCCTGACGCGAACCGACAGCGCCAGCGTGCGCAAGGTGGCGGCGCTGCTGGACATCCAGTACCGCGCTCTGCGCAACGGCGAGTTCAACCACTCCACCGTCTTGCTGCTGCTCGACGCCGACGGTCGCATCGTCGCGCGCACTTCCGACATCAGCAAGGCCGACCCGGTGTTCCTGAAGGCGGTCAGGAGCGCTGCCGATGGCGCCGCACGGCGGCCGTTGCGGCGCTGAGGTTCGCCGATGGGATGCAGCGCAGGCACGCCGGCCCGACGACGCGCGAGCGCATGCCGCGATGTGATGCATGTCGTCGGGGCCTTCTGAAATGATGCAAACTACGTACACCTTCAGCGCGCAGGGTGGCAAATCCTTGATACGGAACAGTCCATGAAGCGGCCGTCTTACAACGATGCGCCGCAGGTCACGCCGGCACGCGGCTGCGCGCTGTTTGCGCTCGGGTTCCGGCCGTTCTATCTGCTCGCCAGCATATTCGCCGCGCTGTCGGTCCCGCTCTGGGCCTTGCAGTATTCGGGCTGGCTCGCGCACCCTTATCTGGCCGGGCCGTTGTGGCACGCACATGAGATGCTGTTCGGCTTCGTGCTGCCGGTCATCGTCGGGTTTCTCTTCACCGCGGGCCGCAACTGGAGCAACCAGCCCACGCCCACCGGCTGGCTGCTGGGCTTGCTGGTCGCGCTGTGGCTGGCCGCGCGCGTGCTCGTGCTGACACCGTTGGCGGTCGCGGCGGCGCTGGCCAACGTCGCCTTTCCGCTCGCCGCGGCCATCGCGCTGGCGGTGCCGTTCGTGAAGGCGCGCAACCGGCGCAACTACTTTTTTGTCGCCCTGCTGGGCCTGCTGTGCGTGGCCGCCGCCGGCATCCATCTTTCGCAGCTCGGCATCACGACGCTGCCGGCATGGCTGGGCGTGCAGGTGGCGCTCGACGTCGTGCTGTTCATCGTCTGCGTGATGACGGGCCGCGTGGTGCCGATGTTCACCAACAACAGCGTGCCCGGCGCAGGCGCCAGCCGGCACGCCGGCGTCGAGAAGATCGCACTGGGCAGCATCCTGCTGCTGCTGGCGGCAGACGCGGCAGGGCTCACCGGCACGTTGTTGTCGGCGCTGGCATGGGCCGCGGCCGCCGTCCATCTCTGGCGCTGGCTGCTCTGGCGGCCGTGGAAGACAGCGCGCGTGCCGCTGGTCTGGGTGCTGCATGTCGCCTACGCCTGGATCCCCGTGTATCTGGTCCTGCGCGGGCTGGCCGAATGGGGCCTCGTGGCGCCCGCACTGGCGACCCACGCGCTGACCATCGGCGCCATCGGCGGCATGATCATCGGCATGATGACGCGCACCGCGCGCGGCCACACGGGCCGGCCGCTGCGCGCAGACGCCGTCGAGACCTTGTGCTTCGTGCTCGTGCCCGCCGCGGCCGTGGTGCGGGTGATGGTGCCGATGTGGGCGCCCGCGCAAAGCCTTCACGCCATTCTGGTTTCGGCCGCGTTGTGGTCCGCCGCCTTCGCGCTCTACGCCGTGCGCTACTGGCCTGTCCTGACGCGCGCGCGCATCGATGGCCGCCCCGGATGACGCGCCGCGCGCCAGCGTCAAAGCTTAGTCCGGCCCAAGCTGCGCACGCCCGGGCGAGCGCCTTCGGGCTTGACGTGCATCAAATCCGCCACTGAAATGCACCGCTACGCTGTCGACCTCGGAACCGGGCCCGTCAATGCAGACCACTGAAACCTTCAACGACCACGTCGTACGCCTGTTCCTGTTGGCGTCGGCGGTGTGGGGAATCATCGGCATGCTGGTGGGCATGTACCTCGCCGCCGAACTGGCGTGGCCGTTCTGGAATTTCGATATTCCCTTTCTCACCTTCAGCAAGCTGCGGCCCGACCACACCTTCGGCGTCATCTTCGCGTTCGGCGGCTCGGCCCTGATGGGCACCTGCTACTACGTCGTGCAGCGCACCGGCCACACGCGGCTGGCCTGGGGGCGGCTGGCGGAGTTCACCTTCTGGGGCTGGCAACTCATCTGCGTGATGGCGATGATCTCGATGCCGCTGGGCCTGACGCAGAGCAAGGAATACGCCGAGCCCGAATGGTGGATCGACATCTTCATCGCCGTCGTCTGGGTCTGCTTCGGGGCCGTGTTCTTCGCCACGCTGGCGCGCCGGCGCATCCGTCACATCTACGTTGCGAACTGGTACTACGGCGCCTTCATCATCGCCGTCGGGCTGCTGCACATCATCAACAACCTCGCCGTTCCGGTGTCGATGTTCAAGTCGTACCCGATTTATTCGGGCGCGGTCGACGCCATGGTGCAGTGGTGGTACGGCCACAACGCGGTGGCGTTCTTCCTCACCGCCGGCTTCCTGGGCATGATGTATTACTTCGTGCCGCGCCAGGCGCAGCAGCCGTTGTGGAGCTACCGCTTCTCGATCGTCAACTTCTGGGCCCTGATCTCGGTCTACATGTGGGCCGGCTCGCATCACCTGATGTACACCGCGCTGCCCGACTGGGTGCAGTCGGTGGGCATGGCGTTTTCGCTCGTGCTGCTGATGCCCAGCCTGGGCTCGGCCGCAAACGGCCTGCTCACGTTCAACGGCTCGTGGCACCGCTTGAGGGACGACCCGGCCGCCAAGTTCATGGTGCTGGCGCTGGTGTTCTACGGCGCCGCCACCTTCGAAGGTTCGATGATGGCGGTCAAGAGCGTCAACTCGCTGTCGCACTACACCGACTGGACCATCGCCCACGTGCATTCAGGCTCGCTCGGCTGGGTGGCGATGATCACCATCGGTTCGCTCTACGCGATGGCGCCGCGTGCGCTCGGCCGCCCGGCGATGCATTCGCGCAAGGGCATGGAGCTGCACTTCTGGCTGCACCTGACGGGCACGCTGGTGTATGTGCTGGCGATGTGGGCCGCGGGCGTCACCGAAGGCACGATGTGGCGGGCCACCAATCCCGATGGCTCGCTGACCTATTCCTTCATCGCCAGCCTGATTGCGATCAAGCCGTTCTACATGTTCCGCTGGTTCGGCGGCGTGCTCATCTGGCTGGGCATGTGGGTGATGGCGTGGAACCTCTGGTACACCGCCGCCGACGCGCGCAAGAAGATCATCGTGCCGGTGCCGGTGCCCATTCCCGAGCCGGTGCCAGACCAATTGCCGGCGCCGTTGCCGGTGGCGGGCTGAGGAGCGCGCCATGGCTTATCGTCACTTCGAATTCATCGAGAAGCACGCCTGGGCGCTGGGCATCTTCACCGCCATCATGGTCTCGCTGGGCGGCCTGGCCGAGATCACGCCGATCTTCATCGAGGCCCACAAGGTGAAGCCGGCCGATGGCGTGAAGCCCTACACGCCGCTGCGCCTGGCCGGCCACGACATCTATGTGCGCGAAGGCTGCTACCTGTGCCACTCGCAGATGATCCGCGCGCTGCGCTTCGAGACCCAGCGCTACGGCCACTATTCGACGGCCGCCGAATCGGTCTACGACCGCCCGTTCCAGTGGGGCTCCAAACGCACCGGGCCTGACCTGGCGCGCGTGGGCGGCAAGTATTCGGACGACTGGCAGCGCCTGCATCTGATGAGCCCGCGCCAGGTGGTGCCGGAATCGAACATGCCTGACTACCCCTGGCTCGCCAAGGCGAAGATCGATGGCAAGGACACGCAGGCGCGCATGCGCGTGCTGCGCCTGCTGGGCGATCCCTACAGCGACGCCGACATCGCGGCCGCGCCCGACGACGTCAAGGACAAGACCGAGATGGACGCACTGATTGCCTACCTGCAGGGCCTGGGCATCGCCAACGAGCCGGCCGGCCAGGCCGCGACCGCGAAGGCCGCCACTGAGGGAGGAACACGATGAATCCGATCTGGGGTTCGATTGCGGGCGCGTTCATCGTGGCGATGATGCTGACCTTCATCGCCATCTGGATCTGGGCCTGGCTGCCGCATCACAAGCGCAGCTTCAGCGAGCTGGCGCGCCTGCCGATGGCCGATGACGATGCCTTCAACGACACGCCGACGGGGGGTCGCCCGTGAACAGCTTCTGGTCGGGATGGGTGATCGCGCTGATCGTGTTCAACCTCGGCATCTCGTTCCTGCTGTTCCTGTGGGCGCCGCACGCCAGGATCCCGACGCTGGCCGACGGCACCACCGGCCACGTCTGGGCCAATGGCGCCATCCGTGAAGGCATGCATCGCCTGCCTCGCTGGTGGATCATCTTTTCGTTCCTGATGTTCGCCAGCGCCTTCGTGTATCTGGTGCTGTATCCGGGATTCGGCGCGTCCGCCGGCCGGCTGGGCTGGACCTCGCACGGCGAGCTCGCGCGCGACACCGCAGCCAACCAGCGCCTGCAGCAGCCGGCGGTGCAGCGTTTCACCCAGTTGCCGGTGGAGAAGCTGGCCGCCGACAGCGAAGCGCTGGCGCTCGGCAAGGTGCTCTTTGCCGACAACTGCGCGGCCTGTCACGGCCGCGATGCACGCGGCAACGCCCTGCTCGGCGCACCCGATCTCAGCGACGATGACTGGCTTTACGGCGGCGGTGGCCAGGCCATCCTGAGCACCATCCTCGACGGCCGCCGCGGCGTGATGCCGGCCTGGGGCGCGGCGCTCGGCGCAGGCGGCGTGGACAACGTCGCCGCCTATGTGCTGAGCCTGTCGCACGGCACACCGCACAGCGCCGCGCAGGTGCTGAAGGTGGGCGCCGGCAAGACCCTGTTCTCGGCCTGTGCGGCCTGTCACGGCGGCAACGGCAAGGGCAATCAGGCGCTCGGCGCGCCCAACCTCACCGACGCCATCTGGCTCTACGGCGGTACGCCGGAGGATGTGAAACAAACCATCAGCAACGGTCGCGGCGGCACCATGCCCGCATGGCGCACGCGCCTGGCCGAAAGCGACGCGCGTGTGCTCGCGGCCTATGTCTATTCCCTCTCGCACAGCCCGGCCGCCACGCCCTGAGGCGGCGGCGCACGACCGCCCCGGCGCGTGGTATCAACAACCCATCGTCTGGCTCGGCGCGGCCGTGCTCGGCGCATCCATTGCCGGCTGTGCCTGGTTGATCATCGTCGCCGAGCGCTACGCTGACCCGCCGCTGCCGGTGCCGGGCCTGCAGATCCTGAAGATGCCGCTGGCGCGCCCGCCACCAGCGTCTTCGCCGGCATCGTCATCGTGAAGGTGCCCGCCACACATTGCTGGCACTGCGGCGAGGCGTTGCCCGCAGACCCGCCGCGCGCGCTGGTTGCAGGCCTAACGCACGCTGTGTGCTGTCATGGCTGCAAGGCGGCGGCCGAATGGATAGGCCAGCTTGGGCTGGACGACTACTACCGGCTGCGCAGCGCTGCCGCGCCGCGCGCTCCCGACCTCGCGCAGGCGCAGCGCAGCGCCGACGTATGGCAGCGCCCGGGGATGGCGCGCCACGCGGTGCGCGCGCTGGCCGGTGGCCAGAGCGAAGCGTTGCTGCTCGTCGACGGCATGCGCTGCTCGGCCTGCGTGTGGTTGATCGAGCGTGCGCTCGGTGCGGTTGCGGGTGTGGCATCGGTGCAGGTGAATGCCGTCGCGCAGCGCGCGCGCATCGTCTGGGATCCGGCGCGCACGTCGTTGCCGGCGCTGCTGCAGGCGCTGGCGCGCACCGGCTACTCGGCATTGCCGCTGGACGCGGCCTCGCTCGACGACGCGCGGCGGCGCGAAGCACGCGCCGCACTCAAGCGCCTGGCGGTGGCCGGGTTCGGCGCGATGCAGGCAATGATGTACGCCAGCGCGCTGTATTTCGGCGCTGCCCAGACGATGGACGTCGCCACGCGCGAGCTGATGCGCTGGCTCGGGCTGCTGGTCGCGACGCCGGTGGTCTTCTATTCGGCGCGGCCGTTTTTCCAGGGCGCGTGGCGTTCGCTGCGCGCGCGCGCGCTCGGCATGGACGTGCCGGTGGCCATCGCCATCACGCTCATCTATGCGGCCAGCGTGGTGCAGGCGGTGCGCGGCGGCGCCGAGGTCTATTTCGATTCGGTGTCGATGTTCGTCTTCTTCCTGCTCGCCGGCCGCTTTCTGGAGATGCGCGCACGCCATCGCGCCGCCAATCTGGCCGATGCGATGGCGCGGCTCGTGCCCGCCATCGCCGAGCGCTACGACCCAGACGGCAGCCTGCAGCGCGTGAGCGTGCCCGAGCTCGTGCCGGGCGACCGCGTGCACGTGGCGCAGGGCATGCGCGTGCCGGCCGACGGCGTGCTCGACAGCGCCGAATGCCGCGTCGACGAAGCCATGCTGTCGGGTGAGTCGCTGCCGCTGCGCAAACGCCGTGGCGATGCATTGGCCGCCGGCTGCATGGTGGTGCAGGGGCCGGCGGTGCTTCGTGTGCAGCGCGTTGGCGCCGACACCGTGCTGGCGGGCATTGCGGCGCTGGTGGCGCGCGCGCAGAGCGAGCGGCCCCGACTGGCGCGCGCCGGTGAACGCGCTGCGGCCAGCGTTGTCGCGCGCACGCTGGTGCTGGCTGTGCTGTGCGCCGCCGGCTGGAGCTTCATCGACCCCGCGCGCGCCCTTGCCGCCACGCTCGCGGTGCTGGTGGTGTCGTGTCCGTGCGCGTTTGCGCTCGCGGTACCGGCGGCGATGACGCGCGCGCTGGCGGTGCTGGCCGGGCAGGGCGTGTTCGTCGTGCACACCGACGCGGTCGAGAATCTCGCGCTCGTCAGCCACGCCGTGTTCGACAAGACCGGCACCCTGACCGACGCGCAACTGGAACTGGTGGATGTCGATGCCGCCGACCGCGAGCAGGCGCTGACGCTGGCCGCGGCGCTGGCACGCGGCAGCCGCCACCCGGCGGCGCTGGCCCTCGTGCGCGCGGCGGCCGGGCTGGCCGTGCAGACGGCCAGCGATGTGATCACCGTTGAAGGCGCTGGCCTGGCCGGCACGGTCGCCGGCGCAGCCTATCGGCTGGGCAGCCCGGCCTTTGCGCTGAACGACGCAAACGCCGATGGCGACGCGGTGGTCCTGGCCGGCGCCCACGGCACCGTCGCGGCCTTCCGCTTGAGCGAGCGGCTGCGCAGCGGCGCGCGCGAGGCCGTGGCGGCGCTCATCGCCAGTGGTGTCGAGGTCGAGATCGTCAGCGGCGACGCTGCGCCCAAGGTGGCCGACGTGGCGGCGCGTCTGGGTGTGGCGCGATGGCGCGCGCGCCAGAGCCCGGCCGCCAAGCTCGAGCGTCTGCGTGAATTGCGGGTCGCTGGCGCGCGCGTCGTGGCCATCGGCGATGGCATCAATGACGCGCCGGTGCTGGCCGGCGCCGATGTCGCGGTGGCGCTCGCCTCGGGCGCCGAACTCGCGCAGGCCGCAGGCGACGTCGTCATCGACGGCAGCCGCCTCGGCGCGCTGGCCAGCGCGCGCGCCAGCGCGCGCCAGACGCTGGCCGTGCTGCGCCAGAACCAGCGCTGGGCGCTGACCTACAACCTGGCCGTGGTGCCCGTGGCCGCACTCGGCTTCGTGCCGCCGTGGCTGGCCGCGCTGGGCATGTCGCTGAGCTCGCTGGTGGTCGTGTTCAATGCACTGCGCATCGGCCGCCGGGCCCCGGCCGCGGCGGCCGCCTGCGCGGCGCCGGGCCTGAGCGCCGTCGCATGAACATCCTCGTCGTGATGATCCCGCTGTCCATCGTGCTGCTGATCGGCGCCGGCATCGCGTTCTTCTGGGCGGTGGAAAACGGCCAGTTCGACGACATGGACACGCCAGCGCTGCTGCCCTTGCTCGACGACAAGCCGCCGCCCCCCGCGGACGTGCACGAATGAACGGCGTGCTCACGCTCGGCGCGGCGCTGTTGCTGGGCCTGGCCGCCAGCGGCCATTGCCTGGTGATGTGCGGCGGCATCTCGTCGGCGCTGGGCATCGCCACCGCCAAGGGAGCCAACGGCCGGCCGCTGCCGCGCATGCTGCTGGCCTACCAGTTCGGCCGCGTGGCGTCGTACACGCTGGCCGGGCTGCTGCTCGGCGGCGCGTTCGGCGGCCTCATCGCGCTGCTGGACGGTGACGACGTGCGGCGTGGCCTGCGTGTGCTGGCTTCCGCGGCGCTGCTGCTCGGCGCGCTGGTCGCGTTCGGGCGCGTGCGCGACATCGGCTTCGGCCCTGGCCGGCGCCTGTGGGCGCGCATCGCCCCGCTGGGGCGCCGGCTGCTGCCGGTGACGACGCTGCCGCGTGCGTTTGCGTTCGGCATGGTCTGGGGCTTCATGCCCTGCGGCTTTGTCTACACGGTGATGTTGATCGCCTCGGTGCAACTCGATGCCGTCCGCAGCGCGCTGACGATGGCGGCCTTCGGGCTGGGCACCCTGCCGGCGATGTTGCTGGTCGCGTTCGGCGCCCAGCGATTCGCCGGCTTCGCTGCCCGCCCGGGCGCGCGTCGCGTCGCCGGCAGCGCCTTGCTGCTGAGCGCGCTGCTGACGCTGGCTGCGCCCTGGCTGCCCGAATCGTCGTGGCTGCACGCGTGGCTGCCATTCGTCTGCACGACGCGTTGAGCCCCTGGTGCAGACCCGTCCCCCAATTCAGGGGGTCAGTTTATTTATCTCCTAGAGAACTCTTGAGGCGAAAGGCTGCGCTGACTACAGTGATGCGAGCCCGGCAGCCGCCGGTCGATTCATCGGCACGAAGCTTGCGGCCGGCCGAAAGCTTCTACACAACGAGGAGTGAGTCATGGCGCATTCGATCAAGGCCGTGGGCAAGGCGGTTGCCCTCATGCTGGCGGGCCTGGCCGCTCAGACGGCACATGCCACCGCCTACTTCGACCTGGGCGCGAACATCACCGCCACCGGCGTCTCCAGCGACGGCGGCGTGGTTGCGGCCTACGACACGGCGCATTACTACGCCTGGACCGCAGCCGGCGGCGTGACGCCCATCGGTGGCGCCTGGACCGGTGGCATTGCCAGCGTCTCGGCCGACGGCACGCTCATCAGCGGCAGTGCTTACGGTGTCGGCGCCACGGTGCAGGCGGCGGTCTACGACCTGGCGGCCGGGCGCTGGAAGCGGCTGGGCGGCATCGGCGGCGAATCGGACGGCTCGGCCAGCTCGGCCTGGGGCATCGCCGGCAACGGTGAATCGGTGGTCGGGCTGGGCTGGGTCGATGCCGGCACCGCGCATGCGGTGCAGTCCACGCCCGCAGGCACCTTGCAGGATCTGGGCTCGGCAGGGGGCTCGTCGCGCGCCAACGGCGTCAACTACGACGGCAGCATCGTCGTCGGCTGGGAAGAACAGTCAACCGGCTACTGGCAAGGGGCCTACTGGCAGAATGGTGTGGCGACGCTGATGTTCGACAACGACGGCGTCGCGATGAGCAGCGCCGAGGCCGTGTCGGCCGACGGCAAGTGGATCGTCGGCGATGCCGGCTACGGTGTACAGACATGGCGTTACAACACGGCGACCGGCGCGACGCAATACCTCGGCGATGCCGATCCATTCGGCGACGTGCAAGGCGCCACCGGCATCTCGGCCGACGGCCGTGTCGTCGTCGGCTACGACCGCAGCTTCGGCCCGCCGACCTTCGGCATGGGCACGATCTGGATCGACGGTCTGGGCATGCGCAACCTCACCGACTACGCGCTTGGCCAGGGCATCGATCTGAACGGTCGCACGCTGGCGTTGCCGCTGGGGGTGTCGGCCGACGGGCTGACCGTGGTCGGCCTGGACAACCAGTACCACGGCTTCGTGCTCACGCTGGCGCCGGTGCCCGAGCCGGCAAGCTGGGCCCTGATGGGTGCTGGCGTGGCGGGCTTGCTGCTCGTGCGGCGCCGCAGGGCGAACGCCGCCTGACGCCCGCGGGGCGGGCGTGAGCACCGGCGTGGCCGGGCAGTCGGCTGCGCGCGCGCCCTCAAGCGTGGGCGCCGACAGCGCCGCCTCGGCCGGCGCCAGCGGCGCGCACATCGCGGCCGTGGCGGCCGAACTGCGCGCCCGGTTGACGCCGCTGGTGTGGGCGCTGGCGGGCACGCCGCCGCGGCCGGTCAGGCTGATGCGCGGCATCGGCCTGGACAAGAGCCTGGCAGGGCGGCTGGTGCAGGCCACGCGCGCCGGCTCGGACATGGAGTTCCTGCACACGGTGCCGTCGCCCACCGGGCTGCGCATCCTGCTCGACAAGGGCCGCGCGCATGCCGCTGCCGATGCCGATCTCGTGCGCGGCGCGGCCTTGGCGGTGGATCGTTTCGAGGCGCTGCTCGATGCGCTGCCCGGTGGCCGCCAGGCGCTGGACGCGCGCATGGGCGACAGCTCGACGTCGATCCGCGAAAAACGTGAACACATGGCGCGCCAGGCTTCGTTCAAAGCGGTGTCGTTCCTGTTCGGCCACTACTGCGAGACGCTGACGACCACGCTGTTCATCGTACCGTCGGCGGCGGGCGAGACGGTCGACCTGGTCGAGATTCATCGCCGCATCGGCCTGCACCGGTTGTCGACAACCGCCTCGGTGCCGCTGCTGAGCCTGCAGGCGCGCGCCGAGGGTGACATTCCGCAAGGGCCGTTCATCGCCAGCGTCGATGGCGATGCGACGACACGCCGGCCCGAGGACTTCCTGATCGCGGCCGCCAGCAGCAGCCCGCTGCCGGAGCTGCGCGTCATCGACGAAGGGCCGATGCTGACCTTCGTGCTCGACCCCGCGGCGCAGACCCTGGCGTTGTTGACCTCGGCCTTCCGCGTGGGCCGTGTCGATACGGTGAAACAGGCCGCGAGCTTCGTCGCCCTGCGCAACTATCTGCTGCACACGCCGTGCCGTACGCTGGTGCGCGACATCTACCTGGCCGAAGGGCTGTGGCCCGATGCCCAGCTCCAGATCGATTTTTCGCTGCCCGGCCCCAGCGGCTCACCGGCCGTGGCGCTGGAGCCGGGCAAGGCCAACCACCGCCGCGTCAACCTCACATGCCGCATCGAACAACCGCCGCTGGGCGCGCATGCGTTTGAAATGCCGGGCATCGCGGACCAGTCGGCGGTCACACGGGCGCTGCTTGTACGCGCCGGCCTCGCCGCAAGCGGCTACCGCGGCTGGCGCTGCGTGATGTCGCACCCGGTGCCGCTGATCGAGATGCAGGTCGCGTTCAGCTTCGCCGGCGCGCAGGGCTGAGGCTGGCGCCACTCAGCGGCGCCTGCGGCGCCGGTGACGTGACTTCCGCGCGCGGCGCCGAATGGCGCGCATGAGAAAATCCGCGCCCATGAAAATCCTGCTCACCGGCGCCGCCGGCTTCATCGGCATGACCACCTCGCTGCGCCTGCTGGCGCGCGGCGATGAGGTGGTCGGCCTGGACAACCTCAACGACTACTACGACGTGCGCCTGAAGCAGGACCGTCTGGCGCGCCTGACGCCGAACGCGCGCTTCAAGTTCGTGCAGATGGACGTGGCCGACCGCGCCGGCACCGAGGCGCTCTTCGCGGCCGAAAAGTTCGACCGCGTGATCCACCTCGCGGCGCAGGCCGGCGTGCGCTATTCGCTGCAGAACCCGCACGCCTATGTCGACAGCAACGTCGTCGGCTTCATGAACATGCTCGAGGGCTGCCGCCACAACGCGGTGCAGCACCTGGTCTACGCGTCCAGCTCCAGCGTCTACGGCGGCAATACGAAGATGCCGTTTTCCGAGCACGACAGCGTGGACCACCCGGTCAGCATGTATGCCGCCACCAAGAAGGCCAACGAGCTGATGGCGCATACCTACAGCCACCTGTTCGGCCTGCCGACCACCGGGCTGCGCTTTTTCACCGTCTACGGGCCCTGGGGTCGGCCCGACATGGCGCTGTTCCTGTTCACGAAGGCGATCCTCGAAGGACGCGCGATCGACGTCTTCAACCACGGCAACATGCAACGCGACTTCACCTTCGTCGACGACATCGTCGAAGGCGTGATCCGCGTGCTCGACCGCACGGCCACGGCGGATCCGGCCTACCGCGCCGAAGCGCCCGATCCGGGCACCAGCAACGCGCCGTTCCGCGTCTTCAACATCGGCAACCACAACCCGGTGCCGCTGCTGGACTTCATCGGCTGCATCGAAGAGGCGCTGGGCATGAAGGCGCAGAAGAACCTGCTGCCGCTGCAGGACGGCGACGTGCCTGCCACCTACGCCAACGTCGACGCGCTGCAGGCGTGGACCGGCTTCATGCCGGCCACCGACATCCGCACCGGCATCGGCCGCTTCGTGGCCTGGTACCGCGACTACTACGGCAAGTAGGCCGGCGCCGGCCTCAGCGCGGGGCCGTTACCTCTGCCATCAGCGCGCGCAGGTGGCGCACCGGTATCGCATAGCTGATGCCGGTGGGTGCGCTCAGCGCCGATTCGCGGCTTCCCTTCACGAGCACCATGTTGACGATGCCGATGACGACGCCGCTGTCGGCATCGAACACCGGACCACCGCTGTTGCCAGGATAGGCGGTGGCATCCAGCTGCAGCACCTGGAAGTTGCCTTCGCGCAGCCGCGTGATGGCGCGCGGGTCGAGCTGGCTGGCGTTGGCCGCGGGCAGCGCGATGGTGGTGATGGACGCCACGATGCCGTGGTGCGTGACCGGCGCGAAGCCGAGCACACCGCCGATCGGGTAGCCCATGAGGCCGATGGATTCACCTTCGCGCACCGAGCGTGAATCGTCGAGCGCCAGCGCCGGCAAGGCCGGCCCCTCGATCTTCAGCAGCACGAGGTCGTGTTCGCGGTCGGTCAGCAGAACCTTCGCCGGCCGTACTTCGCCTTCGTCTTGCGTGCGCCGCAGCAGCACGGCCAAACGCGGGCCGCGGGCGAGTTCGGCATCCTTGGGCAGCACGTGGAAATTCGTTGCCACCAGCGTGCCGTCACCGACCACGAAACCGGTGCCGCGAAAGCCGAAGCGCGGGCTGTCGGTCGCGCTGTAGGTGCCCACCGGCAGCACCGACGCGCGCAGGCGTTCGATGGTCTGCACGAGCCCGGCGCGCGCCGGCATCGCGCACGCGGCGCACGCCAGCAGCAGCGCACGGCGGGCGATCTTCATGGCGTGTTCACTGCAGCGTTTTCAGCAGCGCGGTGACCTCGGTCTGAGCACTGAATTTGTCACCCAGCTTGGCCAGAGCCTGAAGCTGGTCGCGCGCGGCCGGTTTGTCCGCGGCCTGGATGTACAGCCGCGCCAGGTTCAGGCGCAGGCTGGAGTCCTCGGGTGACGCCTGCAGCGCCTGCTTCTGGGTTTCGATCGCCTTCGGAAGCTGGTTGTCGGCTGCCTGGGCGCTGGCCAGCGTATCGAGCAACTGCGCCCGGCCGGGCATGAGCGCCAGCGCGCGTTCGGCCATCGCCACCGCGCCGGGTTCCTTGCGCTTGACCATCAGCCAGGCGATGTTGTTCAGCGCCAGCGCATTGCGCGGCTGGATATCGACCACCGCGCGGTAGTGCGCTTCGGCACCCGCAAAATCGCTCTGCGCCAGCGCGTTGTCACCCAGGTAGTAGCGGAAGGCCGGATCCTTGGGATAGTCACGCTGCCAATCGGCTGCGAAGCGGTCCGCGTCGGCCCGCTGCTTGTTCGCCATCAGCGCCTGATGCAGCTTGATCGCGGTGTCGCTGTCCTTGCTGCGCTGCATCGCCGCGCGATAGGCGGTCACGGCCGCAGGCCAGTTCCTGCGGCTGGATTCGATCTCACCTTCGAGCACATAACCGGCGGCGCTCTTGGGGTCGCGCTGCTGCGCGTCGCGCGCCAGCGCCAGCGCCTGCTCGGGCTTTTTGTCCTGCATCGCCAGCATCGCCAGGCCGCGGCGCGCGGGCAGCAGCTTGGGGTCGAGGTCGAGCGCGCGGTGCAGGCTGCGCGCCGCGCCATCGGTCTCTTGTGTCGCCATGTAGGCTTCGGCCAGGCGCAGTTCGTTCGTTGCGTTCAACGGTTGCAGGCCGGTCAGCTTCTTGAACGTGGAGACGGCCTGCTGCTGGTTGCCGGCGGCCATCTGCGCGCGGCCGAGTGCGTCCATGATCTGCAGGTTGTTGGGCAGCGCGGCGCTGGCGTCCTGGGCCGCGATGAGGGCGGCGCGGGGGTCGCCTCCGCGCAGCAGGTTCTCGATCAGCAGCAGGCGCGGCGCGGGCTCGCCGGGGCTGGCCTTGACGGCCGCGGCGACCAGGCGCGTCACCTCGGCCGGCGCGCCCTGCGTGCGGCTCGTCAGCTCGGCCAGCGCCAGCAGCGCGCGGTAGTTGTTCGGGTCGGTTTTCAGCAGCTCGTCGAAGCGCTTGCGCGCGAGTTCGGGCTTGCCACCCGCGAGGTCGATGGCGGCCAGGCTGGCACTTGACGGGAAGTATCTCGGGTCCTTGCCCAGTGCCGCGTTGAAGGCTGCCGTGGCGCCGGCCATGTCCTTCTTCAGCATCAGGATGCGGCCGCGCAGATGGTCGGGTAACGGGCTGTCCGGCAGCTTCTTCTGCAGCGCGTCGATGGCCTTGAGCGCGCCCGCCATGTCCTTCTGGCGCAGGCGGCCGGAAATCAATGCCAGGTCGGCGCGCGGGCTCTTGTCGCCCGCGGCCACGCTTTCGAGTTCGGCGAGCGCCGGTGCCGGGTTGCTGCCGCGCGCGATCTCGGCCATCGCCACTGTCGTGCGCACGCGCGGGTCTTGCGGCGCCGCCTTGGCCGCACGCTGGAAGGCCTCATCGGAGCGCCGCAGGTCGCCGCCCTGCAGATAGGCCTCGCCGATCAACGCCAGGCTGACGCCGTCGGCCTTCGGGGTGTCGACCACCGGCTGCAGTACATCGATCGCCTTGCTCGCCTGGCCCGAGCGCAGATAGGTCTGGGCCAGCAGATGACGCACGCGCAGGTTGCCCGGGGCGGCCTTCAGGGCGCGGCCGAGAAAGGCCTCGGCCTGCACGTCGGACTTCAGCCGGTATTCGGCGGCGCCCGCCAGTTCGAGCACGCGCACGCTGTTGGGCAGCACCTTCAGCAGTTGCGCGCTCGTTTCGCGCGTGGCCTTGTAGTCCTTGTTGGCAAAGCTCTCGCGCGCTTCGAGGTACAGGGTTTCGGGATGGTGCGGCGCGACCTTCTTCAGCTCGGCGAGCTGGGCCCTGGCCTCGTCGGCCTTGCCCTGAGCGCTGAGGATGGAAATGATGGAAGACCGCGCGCTGACCGCCTTCGGGTTGACCGCCAGCACGTTCTGGTAGGCCGCCAGCGCGGCGTCGACATCGCCTTTGCCATAACGCAGCAGATTCGCGCGCATGAGGCCGGCGCGTTCGTCGGCGGGATCCTTGCGGAGCACGTCGTCGAGCAGCAGCAGCGCACCTTCGACATCACGATCGCTGGCCTTGAGTTGCGCCTGCAGGATGACCGCCGGTGCGTACATCGGCTGTGCCTGCAGCGCCTTGCCCGAGATCTCGAGTGCCTTGGCCTTGTCGCCTTCTTCGGCGTAGGCGGTGGCGACGCTGGTGAACAGGTCGGCCGCGGCCTTGGCGTCGTGCAGTTCGGTGCTGGCGAACTGACCGATGACCTTGGCGTGGTCGCCCACCATCAGCATCGTGCGCGCCATCTCGGGCACGAGCTGCGCATCGCTCACGCTCAGTTCCTGCGCCTTGCGCAACTCGACCATCGCCGCCACCGGGTCACCGCTGTCGCGCAGCGCTTCGCCCAGCAGCAGCCGCGCCTGGCCCGACTTCGGGTTCTTCTGGAGCGCGCTCTTGAGTTGGATGATGGCCGACTTGGTGTCTTTCTTGGCCAGATAGGTCTGCGCCGATGCCACGAGCTTGTCCTCGGATTCGCCACCGCAGCCAGGCAGCATGAGGACAAAGCCGGTGATGCAGGTGGCGATGAGGACTTTTTTGAAGACGGGCATGGTGCGCGGTGCGGGTTCGATGCGTGGGGGGATCAAAGCGACTTGAGCAGCTTGTCCACGGCCTGGTGATACGACAGCTTGCTGCCCATGGCGGCGAGGCGCTCGAGCTCGGGCCGCGCCGAGGCCTTGTCACCGGCCTGGATCTGGATCTTCGCGAGGTTGAATCGCAACGCCATGTCGCCGGGCGAGATGTCGATCGCCTTCTTCTGCACTTCGATCGCCTTGGCGTATTGTTTGTCGGCCGCCAGCGCCATTGCCAGCGTGTCCATCAGCTTCGGCCGGTTCGGCAGCATTTCGTTGGCCTTCTGCGCGTACGCGGTGGCGCCGGGTTTGCCTTCGGTTGCGAGCACCCAGGCCATGTTGTTCAGCGCCAGCGGGTGATTGGGGTGCTTGGCGAGAAACCGCGTGAGCTGCGACTCGGCCTGCGGCAACTGGTTGCGCAGAATGGAGACCGTGGCCAGGTGGTACTGGAAGGCGTCGTCGCCGGGATGTTCGTGCGCCCAGCCAGCGGCGAAGCGGTCGGCCTCGCTGGCCTGCCCCGTCGACAGCAGCGCCTTGTGCAACTCCATCGCCAGCTCTGAGTTGTTCGCCGCGTGTTTCAGGCCCGCGCGGTAGGCGGCCACGGCCGCGGCGTCGGCTTTCAGACGCCGCTGGATCGCACCCTCAAGCAGGTAGCCCGCCGGCGACGCGGGCGTCTGCTGTTGCATGTTGCGCGCCATCTCCAGCGCTTCCTTCGAGCGCCCATCGGCACTCAAAATGTCCATCAGACGGAGCTGGGCGGCAGCCAGGTTGGGCTCGATCTCGAGCGCACGCCGCAGGCTGTTGATGGCGCCGTCACGATTGCCGGTGGACAGCAGCAGCTCCGCCAGCCGAAGCTGCGCGCGCGCGGACTTCGGCTCCAGGGTGCCAAGCTTGCGGAAGGTGCTGACGGCCTGCTGGCTGTCGCCCGCCAGCATCTGCGCGCGCCCCGCGGCGTCCAGCACATCGGGGTTGTCAGGCAGTGCGGCCACGGCATCCTGCGACGCCGCCAGGGCCTGCTGGTACTGCTTCTTGCTGATCAGCAGGTCCATCAGCTTCACGCGGGGTGCCGGCGTCGTCGGCGCCGCCTTGATGCCATCGGAGAGGATCGCCACAAGCTCGCTCAGCGGCGCGCCCTCCACCGCGCGCAGGTCGGCGAGCGCAACGCGCGCGGCGCTGTTGCGGGGATCGGCGGCGATCGCGCCTTCCAGACGCTTGCGCGCCTGATCCTTCCTGCCCTGCTTGACGTCGAGCACCACCAGGCTGGCCGTGACGCTGAAGCGCGATGGCTCCAATGCCAGCGCCTTTTCGTAGGCCACGCGTGCCGCGCCCAGGTCATTCTTGGCCACATACACGTAGCCGCGCAATTCCTCGACACGCGCCGATTTGGGCTCTTTCCTGGCCATCACGTCGAGCGCGCGAAGCGCGGCGTCGTATTCCTTGCGTTTGAGCCGCGCGCTCAGGATCGCCATGTCGGCGGCCGTGTCGCTGGACGCGGCCGAGATCTCGCCAAGCTGGTTGAACGCGGCGTCCGCCTCGCCGTGCGACAGCTTCATCAGCGCCAGCGCGGTACGCAGTCGCGAGTTGTCGGGGCTGAGCTTGGCGGCTTGGCGGAACAGCGATTCCGCGGCGTTTGCATCTCCGAGATGAAGCTGTGCCTCACCCGCGATGGACAGCGCTTCAGCGTCGGGGGATGGCCCTGAGATCATGGGCTCGATCGTCCGCAGCGACTTCGCAGCCTGACCCTGCCGCAGATAGGTTCTCGCAAGCTGGCGCCGCGCCACGGGCAGACGTGAATCGAACTGCAAGGCTTTGGAAAAATGCGTCTCGGCCACGACCAGCGAGCCCGCACGCTGCTCCAGAATGCCTGCGAGCTGCAGCACGCCGACGTTGTCGGGCGCAATGCGCAGCAGTTGTTGGGTCAGTTCGCGTGTCGTCTTGAAATCGTTCTCGATCAGCGCCAGGCGCGCTTCAACGAACATCGTCTGCGGATGTTTGGGCAGCACGGCGTGCAACTGCGCGGCCTGGGCCTTCGCGCCGGGCAGGTCGTGCGCCCTCAGACGCAGCGCGATGAGTCCCAGGTGGGCAGGAATGAAAGCCTTCTCGGCTGCGAGCGACTGCCTGAAGGCGACCTCGGCCGCCTTGTCGTCCTGTTTCGGGCCGGCGAGGATCTCGCCCTTGAGGTTCCAGGCTTCGTAGTTGTCCTTGTCCTTGGCCAGCACCGCGTCGACCGTGGTCAGTGCGTCGTCGAATTTGCCCTGACTCGCCTTGATGCGGGCCTGCAGGATGAGGGCCGCCGGGTAATCGGGCTGTGCGGTCAGCGCCGCCGCCAGCGCCGCCTGTGCCTTGTCATTGTTGCCCAGCACGCCCCAGGCGGTGGCGAGCGATGTTTTCAGCGCCGCCTGGGACTGTTTGTCGCTGAGCACCACGTCGCCATACAGCGTCGTCAGCTTGCTCATGCCGCCGCTCAGCAGCAAGGCGCGCGCCAACGGCGGCAGCACCTGGTTGTCGTCGTAGCGCTGATCCATGACCTTGGTCAACTCGACCGCCGCCGACGTGGGGTCGCCCGACTTCAGCAGCGCCTGTCCCAGCAGGAACCGCGCCTGCGCAGAGTTCGGCTCGGCCTGCAGCGCGGCCTTGAACTGGATCACCGCCGAGCGCATGTCCTTCTTCGCGACGAAGGCGTTGCCGGATTCGATCAGCGAAGTAGGCGACTCGCGCCCGCACGCCGCCAGCAGCAACGAGGTCGCGCACAGCGTCAAAGCCAGCCAGCGGCGCGCGGCGAGAGTCGAGGAGATGTGCATGGCGGGCATTCGATGGGCGGCGGGAACGCGAGGGCTGGCGGTTTCAGCGAATCGCCAGGCGGCGCATCAGGTCGTAGAGCGTCGGCCGGCTGACGCCGAGGATCTCGGACGCTTTGACGATGTTGTCGTTGGCGCGCGCGAGCGCGGAAAGAATGGCCTGGCGTTCGGCGGCTTCGCGGATGGTGCGCAGGTCGAGGTCGGACGCCTGTGCCTGCGGCGCGTCGGCGGCCGCAGGCAGACCCAGGTCTTCGCATGTCAGGCGGTCGCCCTCGGACATGATGGACGCGCGTTTGATCGCGTTGAGCAGTTCGCGCACGTTGCCCGGCCAGGCGTGCTGCTCGATGGCGCGCAGCGCGTCTTCCGAGAAGCCCAGGCCGCTGCGCCGCTGCTCGGTGGCAAAGCGGCGCAGGAATGCATGCGCCAGCAGCACCGCGTCGCCCACACGCTGGCGCAGCGGTGGAATCGTGACGACGATCTCGGCCAGGCGGTAATACAGGTCTTCGCGGAAACGACCTTCGGCGATGAGGTTCTTCAGATCCTGATGCGTGGCGCAGACGACGCGCACATCGACCGCGATCTCGCTGCGTCCGCCGATGCGCTCGATCGTGCGCTGCTCCAGAAAGCGCAGCAGCTTGGCCTGCAACGAATGCGGCAGGTCGCCGATTTCATCGAGCATCAAGGTACCGTTGTGGGCGGTCTCGATCTTGCCCGGCGTGGTCTTGCCCGCGCCGGTGAACGATCCCTTTTCGTAGCCGAACAGTTCGCTTTCGAGCAGGTTTTCGGGGATGGCCGCGCAGTTGATCGCAATGAAGCGTCCGCTGCGTTTGCTGGCGGCATGCAGGCCCTGCGACAAGACCTCCTTGCCGCTGCCGCTTTCACCCAGAAGCATCACGGTGGCATTGCTGGATGCCACACGCTCGACGGTGCGCGCGATGCGCAGCATGTCGGGGTCGCGTGTCAACAAGCCGCCGAGCGCGTCGGACTGTTGCTGCGACTGCAGACGGCGGTTCTCGGCCTGCAACTCGGCGACGCGGTAGGCGCGCTCGATGGTCAGGCGCAGCACTTCGGGTTCGAACGGTTTGGCCAGGAAGTCGTAAGCGCCCTGGGCGACTGCGCGCAGCGCGTTGGCCTGTTCGTTCTGGCCCGTCAGCACGATGACCTTGACATTGGGGTCCAGGTCGAGCATCTGGCCCAGCAGCTTGAAGCCTTCGGAAACCGAATCGGGGTCGGGCGGCAGCCCCAGGTCCATCGTCACGACGGCCGGTCGGTGACGCCGCATCTGCAGCAGCGCGCTCTCGCGGTCGCTGGCCGTCACGGACTCGAACTGGTCGAGCGACCATTTGATCTGCTTCTGCAGCGCGAGATCGTCCTCGACGATCAGCAGCGGCGCCAGATCGGTGCCGCTCATGTGCGCTCCAATGGCATCAGATCAGAACCCTGGTGCAGATCGAACAATGGCAAGGCCACGGTGACCACCGTGCCTTGTCCCGGTTCGCTGGCGACATCGATACTGCCCCCCAGCTCGCGGATGTACTGGAAACTCTCGTAGGTGCCAACCCCCATGCCGCTGCTCTTCGTCGTGCTGAAGGGCTTGAAGAGCCGCGTCTGAACGAATTCGTCGGTCATTCCCTCTCCGGTGTCACCCACTTCGATCTTCACCTGGCCGCTGAAGCGCTCGACCTGCAGCCAGACCCGGCCCGACGCGGGCGTGGCGTCGAAAGCATTCTGGACCAGATGGCCGAGAACCCGTTCCAGGCGCTCGTCGTGCCCGCGCGTGGCCAGCCGTTCGAGATATGGCACCTCCAGCGTGCGACCCTGTGCCGTCGCGCTGGCCTGAAGACGCGCCACGATGGGCGCCAGTTCCACGCCACGACTGCCGCCGGGTGGCGCCGCGCCTTCCCGCAACTGCAGCATCAAGCGGCGCATCTTCTCCAGTGAGCTCTGCACCGTCAACAACATGTCCTGCTGAAATTCGCGGTTGTCGTGCAGACGTTCCGCGTTCTTCAGCATCAGCGAGAGCTGCGTGACGATGTTCTTCAAATCGTGCACGACAAAAGCCGACATGCGATTGAAGGCCTCGAACTTGCGGGCTTCGAGCAGCGCCTCGGTGGCGTGCATCTGCGCCAGGTAGCCGGCGGCCTGGCGACTCGCGGTTTTCAGCAGATCCAGCACTTCCCAGTTGAGGTCGATCGACGTGCGCGGCCGCGCCAGCAGCACGAAGCCCAAGAGGTCTTCTCCCGACAGCAAAGGCACGATGAGCCAGGGATCGGGCGTGCCCAGCACCCACGTCGGCAGCGGCAACTGGTCGTATCGCCGCGGTGAAGATCGAAACTCGTCGAGGTCGATGACCCAGCCCTTGACGCGCAGGAACTGGCAGAACGCCGAATCCGCCTGTTCGACCGCGGCAATGGCGGCCATGTTCCAGCGCGCGTTCTGCGTGAACGGGCTTTGCGCGTCCGCGCGCGTCCACAGGCTGCCGCCGGGGCATTCCACGATGTTGGCCAGGCTGCGGATCACGAGCGAGCCCACCTCGCTGGGGGATCCGCGCGTGGACAGCGTCGCCGTGAAGCGCAGCCACTCTTCGCGGTAATCGAAGCGGTAGCTGAAGAAGTGCTTGCCGAGGAACACGCGCAGCCACGACCGCAGAGAGCCCGAAACCATCACTGCCAGCAGCACCGCGCCGGCGGCGAACAGCACATTGAGCTGCAACGCGCGGCCCCAGTCGCCGCCGAAATAGCGCACGTAGTAGCCGATGCTCGACATGAAGAGCAGGAACAGCCCCGCGAGCACGAGCGTCGCCGAATGGAAGGCTGCGGTGCGCGACACCTGCAGTCGCGTGATCCAGTCGCTGCGCCGGCGCGCGGCGAGAAAGAGGAAGGGCACCGACAACACGTGCACGAAGCCACGAGCGCGCAACGCATCGGGGTCGAAGCCACCGAACATCAGCGCCGTCGAATAAAGATAGATGTCGAACGCGAAGACGCAGGCCAGCCCCAGGCACACGGGCTTGGCGTTCCAGCGCGAGTCTTCCCCCAGGTTGCGGAAAAGCTGCTCGAGCAGCAGCACGCCGCACACGGGCAGCGCGAGGCGGCTGATCAGCGCGATCTTCAACGGCGTGTCGGCCAGCGTGGTGCGATTGGCGGCCAGATAGATCTCCAGCGCCAAGGCGATGGCGACGCACAGGATCGAAGCCAGGCGCAGTCGCACCATGGCCGAGCCTCGGTCGGTGCCGGGCGGCCAGCCCAGCGATGCGAGCAGGAAAGCGAACCAGCAGCCGTAGCGCGCAAGGTCCGCGCTTGCCGCGCCCACGGGCCAGAACAGTGCGCGCGACGACACACTGCCTGCCGAGAAGAAGGCCCAGCATGAACTGGTCAGCAGGGCCGCGATGAACAGGGCCGATGGCAGGCTGCGTTCACGCTGCACCCTGCCCGACCACCACAGGTAGCCCGCAAAGAGCAGATGAACGGCGGCGGCAAGGCCGTAGCCGAAGACGGCCATGTCATCCACGTCTTGACCCGTCGAAGATGAAGGGGAGGCTGCCGGCGCGTGAGCGAAGCCGCAGGGGTTCGCGCACGACCGGCAAGAGGGGCCCGGCTGGCCGCAGCCCCCGGGCGCCGGGGCTCAGCGCGCGCCCTTGCCGGTCAGCACGACGCCGACGGTTTCGAGCAGAACCACGAGGTCCAGGAACAGCGTGTGGTTCTTCACGTAGTACAGGTCGTACTGTAGCTTTTCCTGCGAGTCTTCCACCGTGGAACCGTAGTGGTAGCGCACCTGCGCCCAGCCGGTGACGCCGGGTTTCACGCTGTGGCGTACGGCGTAGAACGGAATCTCCTGCGTCAACTGATCGACGAAGAAGGGGCGCTCCGGGCGCGGGCCCACCAGACTCATGTCGCCCTTGAGGACGTTGAAGAGTTGTGGCAGTTCGTCGATGCGCAGGCGCCGGATGATCTGCCCGACGCGTGTCACGCGGTCGTCATTGGCGCTGGCCCAACGCGGCTTGCCGTCCTTTTCGGCATCGGTGCGCATGCTGCGGAACTTTGTGACGAAGAACGACTTGCCGTGCAGCCCCGTGCGCTCCTGGCGATAGAGCACCGGGCCGCGGCTTTCCAGCTTGATCAGCAGCGCCGTCGCCAGCATCAGCGGCGACGACACGATGCTCAGCACGGTGGCACTGACAAGATCGAACAGGCGCTTGACGATCGTTCTCAGCGCACCCTGGTTGAAGCCTTCGCCGAAGATGAGCCAGCTCGCACTCAGATAGTCGACGCGGATCTGACCCAGGGTCTTCTCGAAATGGCTGTTGAGGTCGTAGACCTTGATGCCCGCGAGCTTGCAGTCGAGCAGCTCGCGCAAGGGCATGCTGCCCGACCGGCGCTCGGTGAGCGCAATCACGATCTCGTCGACCCCCAGCGTCGCGGCCGTTTCCGACAGCGAACCCTGCATTGCCAGCAACTCGGCAGCCGGCACCGAGGTGGCGGTTTCGTTGGGTCCGGCCACATAACCCACGATGCTGGCGTTGGGGTCGGTCGAGGTGAGCGTATTGCCCACGATGACGGCCGTGGGCCCGGCGCCAAAAATCAGAATGCGCGTGCGTGCACGGGGCGCGGTAGGCCAGTGCGAGATGTAGACGCGGCGCATCACGAGCGCCGAAACACCCGTCATGACGGAAAACTGAACCACGCCATGGCGCGCCAGATCGACGGGCAGCAGGCCGAAGATGGCATAGGCCAGCGGCAGCGCCACCAGCAGCACAAGCACGGCGCGCGCGCAGGCCCGGCTGAGCGAACCCATCGGCGTCACTTCATACAGGCCGGAGGCGCTGTTGATCACGAGCAGGCAGGCCGCGAACGACACCACGTGGCCACCCGCCAGCGGCACCGCCTGGTCGAAACCCCCAGCCTGCAGTGAGATCGCGGCGATGGCCACAAGCAGTGCCAGCCCAAGATCAAAAAGCATGCTGCGAAGCGCGGCACGGTGCACGTAGTGATGGAAGATGCGGATCATGGAAACTTCGGTACGAAAGACACGGCACGTCGAAACTGTGTTTCTGACATTGCCGGAATATCTCGGCGCGACTGCCACCCGAGCCCCATCCGACGTCGCCGGGCTCTTGCGTCCCGTGTTGACGCTTCACTGTAAGCAGTGGTGTGCGACGCCTGCAATCCCCGCGTTGAGGGGGGCTCAAGCCGCTCGGCGGCAGCGGGCGGAACGGCGGCTGCGCCGGCCTGAAATGGCGGCGCAGCGACAGCGGGTAATGTGACGTTCTGCATGATGGCGAAGGCCTTGTTGACAGGCCGTTCGAGCATCACGGAATGAGCGCGCTTTGACCAGCCCGAAGGCCGTGCGGGCCCAGGTGATCGCCGATTCCTGCACACACTTTGTTGCGCTGAATCGAACCCCCTCAGCCCGGGGTATCCGGACTCTTCGGTGCTTCTGCACGCCGGTGCAGGCCCAGCGCCTTGATGGTCAGGTGGCGGGCGAGCAGGGCTGGTGGCATGCGCAGCCAGTGTCCGCGCAGGTAAAGCGCGAACAGGGCTGCACCCGCCAGCGGCGGCCGGGCATCGTGATGCGGCGTGCGCAACGCGCGCCGCCAGATGGCATTCATCAGCGGCCGAACGGGCGCCGGCGGTGCGCTGCGTTCGGCTTCCGCCAAGGCACCCGACGGCACGGGGGTGCCCAACACGGCTGCGGCGTGGTGCAAGCCGTAGAACAGGGGGCGCTGCAGGTTCAGAGCCCGCGCGCGCGTCGTCAGCTCGGGCCAGAAACCCGCATCGAGCGCAAAGTGGCGCAGCAGCAGGTCAATGTCCGACAGGTCGCGCAGCGCGTGGCTCATGTCGTCGTTCATGAAGAGGTGCGTCATGCTGTGCAACACCATGTCGGCCGGGCACAGCACATGGAAGCCGGGATGGCCGGGCAGTGCTACCGCCTTGTCGAACAGCATGCGGGGGTCCGGCCGCAGCCGGCAGGTTTCGGGCAGGATCGTGTGATGCAGGTCGATCGTGGTTTGCCGCTGCACGTGCTGCATGGGCGGCAGTTCGTGCATCCACTCGCGGTAGTAGCGCTGGTCGTATGCGCTGTGGTGGGTGGTCATCCAGCCGGCGACCATCAATGACGACTCCGACCGGGCCAGCGCGGCCTTCGGCACCATCAGATCGATGTCGGAGAAAACGCGCCCCTGCGCCGGGGGAAGGTCCGCGGCAACATAGGCCGCCCCTTTCAGAAGCACGATCGGCGCATGCAGATCGGCCAATGCGCTTTCGATGAATTTCAGTTCGCGCCGGATTTCGGTCTGCTGCGCCAGGCCCAGTCGGCGGGCCGCGTCCACATGGCCTTGCGCCGCGTTCGGCCATGGGGAGGCGGCTTCGACCGGGCGGGTGACGCGCCCCAGCAGACCGGCCGCACGAGCCTGTCTGAACAGCGCTGACCAGCGCGCGTTCGACCAGCCCGCCAGAGTCTGCGGTGCGCGCAGCGCTTCAACGACGAGATCGTCGGGCCAGGTCATCGGCCGCAGGCCGCAGCTTGGCCGTCCGCCAGACGGGCGAACATGTCGACCGCCTCGGGCACGCGGCTGTATTCGAAGCTGAAGCATGCACATCGGTCCATCACCGAGCCCAGCAGCCGGAAGCCCTCGATGCCGAAGACCTCGTAGTTGAACGCGTTTTGCACGAGTTGCATGAAACCCTTCGCCTTGTCCAACGCTTGCAGCGTGGCGGGGCAGCCGGCCGAGTATTTGGGCAGCACCACCCAGGCCGGCATGGCGTGCTCGTTGGACTTCAGGATCGCGTCCGGCGGGGCGGCAAAGTGGGCGACGACACCCTTGACGGTTTCTTCGACGCGCGAGCCAAAGCGCACCTGCGGCGCGAAGCGGCGGATCACGTCGATCGAGTCGTTCTTTAGGCTCACCGGCCGCGGATGCGGGACCAGGCGGCCTGTATCGGGGCAGATCAACGCAAGTTCGTCCGACAGCAGCCGCCAGCCGGCGAACAACAGCCCGGCGCACAAGGTGCTCTTGCCCGAACCGGACGGCGCAGGCAGGATCAGCGCGCGACCGCCGCGCTCAAGGACTGCAGCATGAAGAATCAGGTATTGATGGCAGTTGGCATAGACACACCAGTTCAGCCCCCATTCAAGCAGCGGAAAGCCCTGATCGCCGGGCAACGGGTTGAAGGGTTCCTGGCCATCGAATCCGAACGTCACCTGCGGATGGGTCCACTGGCGAAGACCCGCGGGCTTTCGCACGCTGACCTGAAAGTCGACGAAGGCGTCGTCGTCCACAACGGGGTAGCCGGCGTACAGGCTGGCCACGGAGCGCGCGACGTTGCTCAGCCGCGTCCTGATCTGTGCGACAAACGGGCCCATTCGCAAACGCAGGCCGTCCCGGCCCTGCAGGCGATGGCGGGTGTCGTCGTAGGAAAGCTGGTCGAGCGTGAGCATCAGGGGCGACGGTACATGAGGCCCGCGCCCACCAGTCCATTCACCAGGTTTTCCGTGTAGGCCAGCAGTTCGTCGTCGGATGGCTGGGGGCCGTCGGCGAAGGGCGCAGCCAGCGCATTCAGCGTGCCGTCAAAGTCTGGCGCCGTCGCGATGCACAACAAGGCTGCGGCCTCAGGACTGACGAGGTGCGTCTTCGCAGTCGGCGGCACGTAGACAACGCCCGCGCCGTCGCCCCACGACCTCACCTCGACCCCGGAAACGGCCGCGAAGTGGCGCACGGGTGCGAATGACAAGCCCAAGTCTGTCAGAGGATGGTGTAGCCCATCATGCTGCGAAGCCAGGTGATGATCTGACTCTCATTCCAGACCAAGCCGGCGCCGGGGACCGAAAACGTGCGCGTGGCGCAGTAGCTCGACCAGACGTTCTTCAAATAGGTCTGAGTGATGCCGTTCGGCGCCGGCATGCCGCCTTGCGTGCAGTTCAGGGTCATCGCCACGAGGTGCTGCAGCACGCCGGTCTGGCCGCTGGTGACGATGGTGCGGCCCATCACATCACAGAGCAGCAGGTTGTTGTAGGAGGAAGCTCCCGACGGCGAGCCCATCAGCCAGCTCACTTTGTTGTCCAGCGGATTGTTGTAGCAACGGCTTCCCTGGTGATGGTTGGAGCCGCCCGACATGCCCTGCCAGTGTTCGCAGTTGTAGGTGCTGCAATTCACCGTCGACGTGGGGTTGCGGCTCTTGAACGTCGCCACCGAAACGAACGACGACGCGACCATGCAGCCCGAGGTGGTGGCCGATACAGGGCCGCTCACCAGCGTCATCAGCACGGGTGTCGCGGAGGCTCCGGCCCGCAGCAAGCGGCGCCGACTGAGCTTGCCCGCGGCTTCGCTTGGCGCCGGCTCCGACCCTGCCCGGAGGCCGCCATCTGGCGAATCTTGATTCATGACACGTTCTCCCGGGCGATGACGCAACTCTGTCGCTGATTGTAGAAAGCCGGCCGTGCAATGGCGCCGAGAACCGCCCCCCTATCCCCGGGTATGAGCACGCCGCGCCAACTTGCGTGAGGAAGGTCGCACCGCCTGGCTGTCCGACCTCAACGGGGTTGCGCCACGACCAGCCCCTGCGCCGTCTCGAAGCATGACGCATGCCAACTGCCAAAATTTTTTTCAATTCAATGACTTGCAGCCTGTCGACCGTCTCTGAACGGGCTGGGCACCGCGTGGCCTGTAAGCTTTCCCGACGTGATGCGCTTACCCACCTGATCGAGATACGGTGGGCGTGAATATTGCGCCGATTCCCATTTGTGCATGCCTTTAGGGGACGCCGCACGAAGTTGTCTGTGTCACGATCGGCTTTGGCAGAATCCCGGCCCTGCCTTCAACCACGTCCATTGGGTGCGCCTTGACGGCGTTCGCCCACAGAAACCGACAAAAGGACACGCTCGCCATGCCATCTGCCTTCAAGTTCATTCGACGTCTGTGCTTGGTGGGTCTTGGGGTCGTGCTCGCGGCCTGTGGCACCACGTCCGGCCATTTCCCCCCCGCGCCCCAGGACGCGTCCAGCGCCGATTACAGCTACGTCATCGGTGCCGGCGACAGTCTCAACATCATTGTGTGGCGCAACCCCGAACTGTCGATGACGGTGCCGGTGCGTCCTGACGGCAAGATTTCGACCCCCCTGGTGGACGAACTGGTCGCGCAGGGCAAGACATCGTCGGAAGTGGCGCGCGATGTCGAGAAGAAGCTCGCGACCTATGTGCGCGACCCCGTGGTGACCGTCATCGTGACTTCGTTCACGGGCCCGTACAGCCAGCAGATCCGCGTTGTGGGCCAGGCGGCGAAGCCGCAGTTCCTCCCGTTCAAACAGAAGATGACGCTGCTGGACGTGATGATTGCGGTCGGCGGGCTGACCGACTTTGCCGATGGCAACGGCGCCACCATCCTGCGCAGCGCAGAGGGCAACAAGCAGTATTCCGTGCGCCTGAATGACCTCATCAAGCACGGCGACGTGTCGGCCAACGTCGAGATGCGACCGGGCGACATCCTCATCATTCCGCAGAGCTTCTTCTGACGTCCTGGCGCGCTCGTGGCGGCCCGGCGCCGCGCCGATCTGCTGCGCCCGCCCCTGAATTGCCACCCACTTTGCAATGCAAGAACTAGTCAATCAAATCCTGACCACGGTTCGCGGAATGTGGAAGTTCCGCTGGCAGGGGTTGATCGCGACCTGGGTGGTCGCGGTCGCAGGCGTGGTGATCGTCTGGCGCGTGCCTGACCAATACGAAGCCTCGGCGCGCGTTTATGTCGACACCGACTCCATCCTCAAGCCGCTGATGAGCGGCCTGGCGGTGCAGCCCAACGTCGACCAGCAGATCGCGATGCTCAGCCGCACGCTGATCAGCCGCCCGAACCTGGAAAAGCTGGTTCGCATGGCCGATCTCGACCTGAAGGATCAATCGAAGGCCGACCAGGAGGCGCTGATCGAACGTTTGCAGAAGGGCATCGAAATCCGCACCGCCGGCGGCGTGAACCTGTATTCGATGGCCTATCGCGACAACGAGCCCGACAAGGCCAAGCGCGTCATCCAGTCCATGGTGTCCATCTTCGTCGAGTCGGGCCTCGGCGCCAGTCGCAAGGACACCGACTCGGCCAAGACATTCCTGAACGAGCAGATCAAGGTCTTCGAGAGCAAACTTGAAGAGGCGGAGGCGCGGCTGAAGGAGTTCCGCTTGCGCAACATCGATCGCCAGGGCCCCGACGGCAAGGATGCGGCAACGCGCATCGGTGAGCTCAGCAGCCAGTTGGAAACAGCGCGGCTGCAGCTTCGTGAAGCCGAGCGCTCGCGCGATGCAGCGAAAAAGCAGCTTGCCGAATCGCGTTCGCAGGGCAACGGCGGCACCATTGCGAGCGTGCTTGCCGAGAGCTCGATCGACGCCGCGACGCCCGAGCTCGACTCGCGCATCGACGCCCAGAAGCGCAACCTCGACGGCCTGCTGCAGCGCTATACCGAACAGCATCCGGACGTCGTCAATACGCGCCGGCTGATCGCCGACCTCGAACGCCAGCGCAAGAAGGAGCGCCAGGAATTGCAGCGTCGCGCGGCCGCCAACCCGGCGGCGCTGCCGGGCGCCAACGGCGGGGAAAATCTCGCGCAGCAGGAACTCGGCCGCCTGTTGGCCACCTCTGAAGTACAGGTGGCGGCGCTGCATGCGCGCGTCGACGAATACGCGGCGCGCTACGCGCAGGCACGCCAGGAGCTGAAGACCGCGCCCCAGATAGAAGCCGAGGCGTCGCAGCTCAATCGGGACTACGCGGTGACGAAGAAGAACTATGACGACCTCGTCGCGCGCCGGCAGTCGGCCGTGATGTCGGGCGAGCTCGATGTCGCGTCGGGGGTCGCGGACTTCCGCCTCATCGATCCGCCGCGCGTGACACCGCGACCGGTGTCGCCGAATCGGCTGATCCTCTATCCGCTGGCCTTGGTGGCCGCGCTCGCCGCCGGGCTCTTCCTGGCCTTCGCGGCGAGCCAGTTGCGGCCCACGTTCAGCGATGCCAACGAACTGAGGACCAAGACCGGCCTGCCGTTGCTGGGGGTGGTGTCGCTCATCAGCAGTCCCGCGGACGTGCGCCGCGAGCGCGTGGGCACTTATCGCTTCATCGGTGCCTCGGGCAGCCTGGTGGGCTTGTTCGTGGCAGGAATGATCGCGCTCCTGGTGATGAATCGGTACGGAGCGTAGATACATGAGCAGCCTGATCGAACAAGCCGCAGAACGCCTGGAGCAATTGCGCCGCGCTGGCGTCGCCGTGCCAGAAGTGTTGGGCGAGCGCGCCGATGGCGCGGCTTCGACTGCGCTCGCGGCGAAGACCGCGCCGTCGATCGCCGAGCCCAAGACCGAAGCCGCATCCGAGGCGGCCCCGCTGTCGCGCCGCGTCGAGATCGACCTCGCCGCTGTGGCGGCCAACGGCATCGTGACGCCGAACGCCGAGCGCAGTCGCATCGCCGACCAGTACCGCGTCATCAAGCGGCCGCTCATCGCCAATGCCACCGGGCGCGGTGCAACGACCATCACGCACGCCAACCTGATCATGGTGACCAGCGCGATGGCTGGCGAAGGCAAGAGCTTCACGTCGATCAACCTGGCGATGAGCATCGCCTCCGAGCTCGACCACACGGTGATGCTCGTTGATGCCGACGTGGCGCGGCCTTCGGTGCTGCGTGTGCTCGACCTGCCGCCCAGCCAAGGCCTGCTCGACGTGCTCGAGGGCAAGGCCGACATGTCGGATGTGCTGCTGCGCACCAACGTCGACAAGCTCACCATCCTGCCCAGTGGCACGCCCCACCCGAAGGCGACCGAACTGCTGGCCAGCGATTCGATGAAAGCCTTGCTCGACGACATCGCCACGCGCTACGCCGACCGCATCGTGATCTTCGATTCACCGCCGCTGCTGCTGACCACCGAAGCGCGCGTACTGGCTTCCAACATGGGCCAGATCGTCGTCGTGGTGAAGGCCGATGGCACCTTGCAGTCGACGGTGCAGCAGGCGCTGACGATGATCGAGGCCTGCCCGGTGAAGCTGATGGTACTGAACAAGGCGCGCGACGAACGTTCGGCGGCGTATGGCTACGGTTATGGCGAGGGCTACGGCTACGGTTACGGTTATGGACGAAGTGCCGGATCGGCCCCCGAGTCCGCCGAGCCGGCGCCCGGGACTTGAGCCTGTAGCCGCCAACATGGGCCGCCCTTCGCGCTTGTCGCATCGCCCCGGTCCGCGCCGGCTGCCGCGCCGCCTGGCGCTGGGCGCCAGCGCGCTGGGCTGCTGCGCGGCCTTTGCCCAGGACAATGCGCAGGCGCCGCAGGTGCCCTTGCTGACGCCGACATTCTCGGCCGAGGCCGCCTACGTCGATACGCGCGGCAGCCCGGTCTACAACGGTGGCGAGATGATCACCCAGGTCAAGCCGGGCGTGCATCTGGCCAGCCGCTCGGGCCGTGTGCAGGGCTCGCTGGACTATGCCGCGAACCTGCTCTACCGCGCCGGCCGGCCCGACACCGAAGGGCCTGATTTCCAGAACGAGTTGAGCGCCGCCTTCGTGGCCGAGGCCATCACCAACCACGCCTTCATCGAGGCGCGGGCGTCGATTTCACAACAGGCGATTTCGGCGTTCGGTACGCAGTCGGCCAATCAGGGTTTGACCGACGACGCCAACCACACCGAAGTGAGCAACGTCACTGTTTCGCCCTCTCTGCGCGGCTCGATGGGCGGCCTGGCGGACTATGACGTGCGCGCCACGCTCGGCCTCACCGAAACGCGCTCGGACGTGGCCTCCCGCTCGCGCAACGGTGGCTTGGCGATGACGCTGCGTTCGCCTCATTCAGGGGCCTTGCTCGGCTGGGCCCTGACGGCCAGCCGCGACCGCATCGACTACGCGGACCAGGCGCCGAACGACAACGCACGCGTCAACGCCTCGCTGCTGGTGTCGCCATTGCCCGAGCTGACGTTCAGCGCCAGCGGCGGGCGAGAGGTGAACGATGACGGCCGCGGCCCGGTGCAGGCCGTGAACACGTTCGGCGGCGGCCTGACCTGGACGCCGTCGGTGCGCACGACCATCGATCTGGGCGCCGAACGGCGCTATTTCGGCCATTCCAGTCACGCATCGTTCGACTATCGCCGGGCCCGCAGCGTGTGGCACTACTCCTACCACCGCGACAACACCAGCAGCGCCAGCATCGGCGGCGTACCGTTCACGTTGTACGACCAGTTCTACGACCTCACGCCGCACCAGCTCGACCCCGCCACGCGTGACCAGATGGCACGCGACGCCATCCGCGGATTTGGCGGCGATCCGAACCAGGTCATCGCCGGCGGTTTCCTCACCTCTTCGGTTTCGCTGCAGCGCCGGCACGACCTGTCGGCCACCTGGCTGGGCTTGCGCACGACCTTCACCGTGCAGGGTTTTTCCACCGAAGTGACAGGCCTGAACAGTGCGCCGACCCTCGACACCGGCGTCGGCGAGACCGTCAAGCAATTGGGTTATTCGGCTACGCTGAGCTACCGCGTGACCCCGGTTGCGTCGATCAATCTGCTCGGTTCGATGCAGAAGACGCTGGATACGCCCGCGCATGCCGGCAACAACCTGAAGTCGGCGTCGATCAGTCTGAGCAACCAGATCAGCGCCCGCGCCACCACCTCCATCGGAGCTCGCTACACGGTGTTCAACAGCCCCACCGATCCGTATCGTGAATCGGTGCTCAACGGTTCGCTCAGCCTGCGGTTCTGAACCATGTACGAAGCCTTTTATGGTCTGACGAGCAAGCCGTTCCAGCTCAATCCGGATCCCAACTTCTACTTCGCCAGCAAGCAGCACCGGCGCGCGAAGGCCTATCTCGAGTACGGCGTTTCGCGCAACGAAGGCTTCATCGTGATCACCGGCGAAATCGGCGCCGGCAAGACGATGGTGCTGCGCTCGCTGATCGAAAGCCTGAACGGCAGCAACGTCATCACCGGCCATTTGGTGACGACGCAGCTCGGCGCCGAAGACACGCTGCGCATGGTCGGCGCTGCCTTCGGCTTTCGCGTCAAGGACGTGCCGAAGTCGGAACTGCTGATCACGCTCGAGGCCTTTCTCATCAGCCAGACCAGCAAGGGCAAACGCTGCCTGCTGGTGGTTGACGAAGCGCAGAACCTGACGCCGCGCGCGGTCGAGGAACTGCGCATGCTCAGCAACTTCCAGTTCGGCAACCAGGCGCTGCTGCAGAGCTTTCTCGTCGGCCAGCCCGAATTCCGCGAGATCCTGCAGCAGCCCGAGATGGAGCAGTTTCGTCAGCGCGTGGCGGCCACCTGCCACATCGGGCCGCTCGACCAGGACGAGACGCGCGCCTACATCGAGCACCGCCTGAAGTGCGCCGGCGCGACCGGCAAGCCGACGTTCGATCCGGCGGCTTTCGAGGGCATCTACAAAGCCAGCTCGGGCATTCCGCGCCGCATCAACGCCATCGCCGACCGCCTGCTGCTGGCCGGCTTCCTGAGCGGCAAGCAGCATCTCGGCGGTGACGACGTGGCCGAGGTGGTGCGCGAATTCCAGCAGGAAAACGGCGTGCCCGCGCGCGCCACCGTCGCCGCGGTGGCGGCGCGCGCCGAAGCCTCGATGCCCGGTGCACGCGGCGGCACCACGCTCGACGTCGACCTGACGAAGTTCAAGCTCGACGCCGAGGACGCCGAAGGCATGTCGCGCCAGATCGCGCAGTTGACCACCGACCAGCGCGGTGACCAGATGCAGCGCCTGGAGCGCAGCCTGCTGCGGCTGGAGCGCATCAACGTGCAGACGCTGGCGATGCTGCAGAAGCTGGTCAACGCGGTCGGCAAGAAACCTTCGGACGACAACAACAAATGAACGGACCGGTGATGTGTGTGGTCGGCGCCCGACCCAACTTCATGAAGATGGCGCCCATCCTGCGAGCGCTCGCCGCGCACCAGCCGGCGCTGCCGGCGCTGCTGGTGCACACGGGCCAGCACTACGACCAGGACATGAACGACAAGCTCTTCGTCGATCTGCGCCTGCCGCGGCCGGACATCAACCTCGGCGTGGGCTCGGGCTCGCACGCGGTGCAGACGGCCGAGGTGATGAAACGCTTCGAGCCGGCGCTGGACGAGCACAAGCCGGCCTGCGTGCTGGTGGTGGGCGACGTCAACTCCACGCTCGCCTGCACACTGGTGGCCAGCAAGAAGGGCGTGCCGGTGGTGCATGTGGAGGCCGGGCTGCGCAGCTACGACCGCAAGATGCCCGAAGAGATCAACCGCGTGCTGACCGACCAGATCGCCGACCGGCTGTACACCACCGAGCGCAGCGCCCTGGACAACCTGCTGCGCGAAGGCGTGGCCGCCGAGCGTGTGTGTTTCGTCGGCAACGTGATGATCGATTCGCTGCTGAGCAACCGAGCCCAGGCGCGGCGCGCGGCCGACACCGTGCGCGGCGCCGGTGCCGACCCTGCGCTGTTGTCACACAGTGGTGGTTATGGTGTCGTCACGCTGCACCGGCCGTCCAACGTCGACGACGCGGCGACGCTGAAGTCTCTGCTCGGCGTGCTCGGTGAAGTGGCGGCCAGGCTGCCGCTGGTGTTCGCGCTGCACCCGCGCACGCGGGCGAACATCGAGCGCTTCGAACTGTCGTCGCTGCTCGATCCGCAGCGCATGCTGCTGTTGCCGCCCCAGGGTTATCTGGAAATGCTCGGCCTGATGTCGGGCGCCGCGCTCGTGCTCACCGATTCCGGCGGCCTGCAGGAAGAGACCACCGCGCTCGGCGTGCCGTGCCTGACGATGCGCGAGAACACCGAACGGCCGATCACGGTGCAGCAGGGCACGAACACGATGGTCGGGCGCGATCGCGCCGCCATCCTGCAGGGCGTCGACGAGATCCTCGCCGGCCGCGGCAAGCGCGGCCGCGTGCCCGAATACTGGGATGGCCAGGCCGCCGAACGCATCGCCGCCGACCTGTGGCAGTGGCTGCATTGAGAACGCTGCCGATGCTTGCACCTTCCATCACCAATGCCTTGACGATCGACGTCGAGGACTACTTCCAGGTCTCGGCGTTTGCGGCCTACATTCCGCGCGAGCAGTGGGACGCGCGTGAGTGCCGCATCGAGGCCAACGTCGAACGCATCCTCGCCATGCTCGAGGCACGCGGCACGCAGGCCACGTTTTTCACGCTGGGCTGGATTGCCGAGCGTTACCCGCATCTGGTGCGGCGCATCGTCGGCGGTGGCCATGAACTGGCCAGCCACGGCTACGGCCATCAACGCGCGAGCGAGCTCTCGCCCGACGCCTTCCGCAACGACGTCGTGCGCGCCAAGGGCCTGCTGGAACAGATCGGCGGCCGCGAAGTGCAAGGCTATCGCGCGCCGAGTTTTTCCATCGGCGCCGGCAACCTCTGGGCATTCGACACCCTGGTGCGGGCCGGCTACCGCTACAGCAGCAGCGTCTATCCGATCCACCACGACCACTACGGCATGCCCGATTCGCCGCGCTTCGCCTACCGGCTGTCGAACGGTCTGATCGAAGTGCCGGTGACGACGTTGCGCCTGCTCAAACGCAACCTGCCTTCCAGCGGCGGCGGTTATTTCCGGCTGTTGCCCTACGCGCTGTCGCGCTGGATGCTGCGCCGGGTCAACCGCGAGGACCGCGAGCCCGCGGTCTTCTATTTCCACCCCTGGGAAATCGACCCCGGCCAGCCGCGTGTGGCGGGCATCGACGCGAAGACGCGCTTCCGTCACTACGTCAACATCCCGCGCATGCAGGGGCGGCTGCAGCAGTTGCTGGGTGACTTCCGCTGGGGGCGCATGGACCAGATCTTCCTGACTCGCGTGCCGACGGCAATGCCGATTCCGGTTGCGGCCTGAAGGCGCCATGCGCACGATCGAACGTCTGCCCTTGCACGGCGCACGCGCCGCCGCGGCGTGGGACCACTTCGTGATGGCGTGTCCGCAGGCGACGTTTTTCCACCGCGCCGGCTGGCAGCGCATCCTGCACGACGTGTTCCGGCACGACACCTACTTCATCTGCGCGCGCGACGAGCAGGGCGGCATCAGCGGCGTGCTGCCGCTGGCGCACGTCAGAAGCATGCTGTTCGGCAACGCGCTGACGAGCCTGCCGTTTGCCGTCTACGGCGGTGTGGCCGCGGCGGACGAAGACAGCGCCGCGGCGCTGGAAGAGCACGCGCAGACGCTGGCGCAGCAACTCGGCGTGCAGCACCTCGAACTGCGCCATCTTCAGCGCCGCCACGCGGACTGGCCCGAGCAGGACTTGTACGTCACCTTCCGTAAAGCCATCCTGCCCGAAGAAGAAGCCAACATGCTGGCCATCCCGCGCAAGCAGCGCGCGATGGTGCGCAAGGGCATCAAGAACGAACTGAAGAGCGAGATCGACGACGGCGTCGAGCGTTTCTTCGCGCTCTATGCCGACAACGTGCACCGCCACGGCACGCCGGCGCTGCCGAAAAAGTACTTCCGCGCGCTGCGGCGCGAATTCGGCGCCGACTGCGAAGTGCTGACTGTCAGCGACGCCGCCGGCAAGCCGCTGTCCAGCGTGCTGAGCTTTTATTTCCGCAACGAGGTGCTGCCGTACTACGCCGGCGACGACACCGCGGCGCGCGACCTTGCCGCCAACGACTTCAAGTACTGGGAACTCATGCGCCGCGCCTGCGCGCGCGGCGTGCAGATCTTCGACTACGGGCGCAGCAAGCAGGGCACGGGCCCCTACGCCTTCAAGAAGAACTGGGGTTTCGAGCCCACACCGCTGAGCTACGAATACCGGCTCTACAAGCGCGACGCCGTGCCGCAGAACAACCCGGCGAACGCGAAGTACAAGCTGATGATCGAGGCATGGCGGCGGCTGCCGCTGGGCGTGGCGAACTGGCTTGGGCCGTTTGTCGTGCGCAGCCTGGGGTGAGAGCCTGTGAAGCATTCCGCCACATCCGCTCGTGCGCCCCAGACGGCGCGGCTCTTCGTTGCAGATGCTCGCCATGGCCCGAGCCATGGCTGCGCTTTGCGCCTCGATCCACACCGTCTGGAACGCCCGCTCGGGCGCGCCGGAACACTTCACAGGCTCTGAGCGCGCTCATGGCCAATCTGCTGTTTCTGCCGCACCGCATGCCGTACCCGCCGAACAAGGGCGACAAAGTACGTTCGTTCCATCTGCTGGAGCATCTGGCGCGAACCCACCGTGTCTTCGTCGGCACCTTCGTCGACGATCCCGAGGACGAGCAGCACATCCAGACGCTGCGCGCCATGTGCGCCGAACTGCACGTGCAGCGGCTGCACCCGCGCAGTGCGCGTGTGCGCAGCCTGCGCGGCCTGCTCGGCGGCCAGGCGCTGTCGCTGCCGTACTACCGCAGTGCGGGGCTGGCGCAGTGGGTCGACTCGCTCGTCGCCCGTGAAGCGCTCGATGCGGCCGTCGTGTTTTCGTCGCCGATGGCGCAGTATCTGCAACGCCATGCCGAACTGCCGATGTGGGTGGATTTCGTCGACGTCGATTCGGCGAAGTGGGCTGACTACGCACCCAACCATCGCTGGCCGCTGTCGTGGCTTTACGCGCGCGAAGGGCGGCGGTTGCTGGCCTACGAACGTGGCCTCGCGTTGCGCGCGCGGCGCTCGTACTTCGCCACCGAAAAAGAGGCCGAGCTGTTTCGTGCACTGGCGCCCGAATGTGCCGGCGCCGTCGAGGCCATGAACAACGGTGTCGACGCGAGTTATTTTTCACCGACCGAAACGCGTCCGTCGCCCTTCGGCAGCGACGAGACCGCGCTCGTGTTCACCGGCGCGATGGACTACTGGCCCAACGTCGACGCCGTGACCTGGTTCGCCCAGACGGTGCTGCCGCGTCTGCGTGAACAGCGGCCGTCGCTGCGGCTGCATGTCGTGGGCCGCAGCCCGGCACCGGCGGTGTGCGCGTTGGCAGGTGATGCCGTCGCCGTCACCGGCACTGTGCCCGATGTGCGCCCATACCTGCAGCATGCCGCCGTCGTCGTGGCGCCGCTGCGCCTGGCACGCGGCATCCAGAACAAGATCCTCGAAGCGATGGCGATGGCGCGCCCGGTGGTGGCGGCACAAAGCTGTGTCGACGCCCTCGACGCGGTGGCTGGTGTCGAGATCGTGCCGGCCAGCGAACCGGCTGACTACGTGCACGCCATCGACGAACTGCTGCGGTCGAGCGAACGTGCGGCGGCGCTGGGCGCCGCGGGCCGGCGCCGCGTGCTGCAGAGCTATTCCTGGCGCGCCCATCTCGACATTCTGGGTCGGCGCCTGAACCCGCCTGCCGAACACGCGCGCGAAGTGGCGCTGGAAGGAACCGCGTGAGCGCCGTGCTGACCTCTCCCCGCAGCCTCTCGACCCCCTGGCGGCGTGCGCTGGCGATTTTTGGCGTGGTGCTGGCGCTGCTGCTCTGGCTGTATCGCGACACCTTCGGCGCGATGGTCGGCATCTGGTGGCGCTCGGAAACCTTCGCCCACGCCTTCCTGGTGGCGCCGATCTCGCTGTGGCTGATCTGGCGCCGGCGCGATCGTCTGGCCACCATCACGCCGGCAGCGCTGCCCTGGGTGCTGCTGCCGATGGCTGGGGCGGCGCTCGTGTGGCTGCTCGGCGACCTGGCGGGCGTCAACTCGGTGACGCAGCTTGCCGCCACAGCGCTGCTGGTGCTGGCCGTGCCCGCCGTGCTGGGCGGTAACGTGGCACGCGAACTGACCTTCCCGCTGTGCTTCCTGTTCTTCATGGTGCCGATCGGCGAGTTCCTGCTGCCGACGCTGATGACCTGGACGGCCGACTTCACGGTGATGGCGCTCACGTTCTTCGGCATCCCGGTCTACCGCGAAGGCTTCCAGTTCGTCATCCCTTCGGGCACATGGTCGGTGGTCGAGGCCTGCAGCGGCGTGCGCTATCTGATCGCGTCGTTCATGGTCGGCACCTTGTTCGCCTATCTCAACTATCGATCGACAAAACGCCGTGTGCTGTTCGGCATCGTCTCCCTCGTCGTACCGGTGGTTGCGAACTGGCTGCGCGCGGTGATGATCGTGATGCTGGGCCATCTGTCCGGCAACCGCATCGCCACCGGCGTCGACCACATCATCTACGGCTGGATCTTCTTCGGCATCGTCGTCATCACGATGTTCTTCATCGGCGCGCGCTGGTCACAGGAGCCGGCACCACCGCCGACACGGCCTGCCGATGCCACTGCCGGCCCGAGTGCGCCGATCGCCTGGGCCATGGCCGCGCTGGTGGCGGCGGTTCTTGCACTGCCTCACGCGGCGGCGTGGCTGTTGGACAGCAGCACCGCCGCGCAGCCACGTCTGGCCATGCCTGCACTTGAAGGGGCACCGGTTGCAGCCGGGCTTTCGTTGCCCAGCAAGCCGGTCTACGAAGGCGCCTCTGCGCAAGCTGACCAGGTTTACGCGGTGGCCCGGCAGAGCGTGGCGGTGCACGTCGCCTACTACCGCCACCAGTCCTACGGACACAAGCTCATCAATTCCCGGAACATGCTGGTCTCGTCGCGAGACCAACACTGGCACCAGACCGCAAGCGGCGCGACCGAACTTCGCATGCAGGGCCGCGTCGTGCCCTTGCGCACCGCCGAGCTTCGCGCCGGCGCCGTGGGCACCGGCGTCGCCGGCATGCGGCTGCAGGTGCGCCAGGTCTACTGGGTCGACGGCCGCTTCACCACCAACGACCAGATGGCCGTTGCGCTCGGCCTGCTCGGCCAACTCAGCGGCCACGGTGACGACGCTGCCGCGCTCACGTTCTACATGGCCGGCGACGATGTCGTGGCCACGGCTGCGGCGCTCGACCGTTTCGTGGCACGTCACCTGCCGGCCTTCGAAGCCGCCCTCATCAACACGCGTGCCAGGCGCTGACGCGACGCACACCGCCATCCGCTTTCATTCATCCATCGATATCCGCCATGAACACACTCGCAGTCATCGGCCTGGGCTACGTCGGCCTGCCGCTCGTCGTCGAATTCGGCAAGCAGATGCGCACCATCGGCTTTGACATCGCCACGCAGAAGGTGCAGGCATGCCAGCGCGGCACCGACCCGTCGCGCGAGCTCAGCGACGCCGACGTGCAGGCTGCGACCCAGGCCATCTACACCGACGACCCGAAGATGCTGGGCGAAGCCGACGTCATCATCATCGCCGTGCCGACGCCGGTGGACGAGGCCCACATCCCCGACTTCAGGCCGCTCATCGGCGCCTCCACCAGCGCCGGGCGCCACATGAAGAAGGGTGCCATCGTCGTCTACGAAAGCACGGTCTACCCCGGCGCCACCGAAGAGGTCTGCATTCCGGTGCTGGAGCGTGAGTCTGGGCTGAAGTGGAAGCAGGACTTCTTCGTCGGCTACAGCCCCGAGCGCATCAACCCGGGCGACAAGGAACACACGCTGACGAAGATCCTGAAGATCGTCTCCGGCGACACGCCCGAGACGCTGGAGACCGTGGCCCGGGTCTACGAGCGCATCGTCGTGCCCGGTGTGCACCGTGCGAGTTCCATCAAGGCTGCCGAGGCGGCCAAGGTCATCGAGAACACGCAGCGCGACCTGAACATCGCGCTGATGAACGAGCTGGCGATCATCTTCGACAAGCTCGGCATCGACACCAGCGAGGTGCTGGAAGCAGCCGGCACCAAATGGAACTTCCTGAAGTTCAAGCCCGGCCTGGTGGGCGGCCACTGCATCGGCGTCGACCCGTACTACCTGACGCACAAGGCCGACATGCTGGGCTACCACCCGCAGGTCATCCTCGCCGGGCGGCGCATCAACGACGGCATGGCCAAGTTCGTGGCCGAACAGACCATCAAGCACATGATCGCCTGCGGCAGCTACGTCAAGGGCGCGAAGGTCAACGTGCTTGGCCTGACCTTCAAGGAAGACTGCGGCGACCTGCGCAACAGCAAGGTCATCGACATCATCCATGAGCTGCAGAGCTACGGCGTGGAGGTCTGCGTCAGCGATCCGCAGGCCGAAGCCGACGAGGCAATGCACGAATACGGCGTGCGCCTGCAGCCGTGGGACGAACTGCCACGCGCCGACGCCATCGTCGCCGCGGTGTCGCACCGCGAGTTCATGGCCCTGGGTGTCGACGACCTGGGCAAGAAGCTCGTCAAGGGCGGCGCCTTCATCGACGTCAAGGCGGCGTTCGACACGGCGGCGTTGATGAGCGCGGGCTATCGCGTGTGGCGTTTGTGACGAGACATCGGCCGGGTATTCCGGCGATGACGATCGGGGCCTGACGGCACACCACCTACCGGGCATCTGACCGCGGCATGCTGTTCACTTCGGCGGCGTTTGTCCTGCTGTTTTTGCCGATCACACTGACCGGCTTCTACGTATTCGGTCGTCGCTCGCCGGACGCAGCCGCGGCGTGGCTTTGCGCGGCCTCGTTCCTGTTCTATGGCTACTGGATGCCAGCGTTCACGCTGCTGCTGATAGCCTCGATCGGGCTCAACTTCTTTCTCGGACTGCGCATCACCACGGTGCGGCTTCACCGCCCGCATGCAGCGTGGCAATGGTTGATGCTGGGTCTTGTGGTCAACCTGCTGCTGCTGGGCTACTTCAAATACTTCAACTTCTTCGTCAACAACCTTGAAGCCGCGACGGGCACTCAGTGGCACTTGGCGGAAGTTTTGCTGCCCATAGGCATCTCGTTCTACACGTTCACTCAAATCGCCTATCTGGTCGACGCCTACCAGGGCAAAGTAGGTGAGACGCGGTTGGTGCACTACGGACTGTTCGTCACGTACTTCCCGCACCTGATCGCGGGGCCGATCATTCATCACGCACAGATGATGCCGCAGTTCGCGCGGCCGGATGTCTATCGTTGGGATGCCGTGCGCGTCACGTCCGGCCTCGTCATATTCGCGCTGGGCCTGGTCAAGAAAGTCGTGTTCGCCGACGGCATCAGCCCCTATGCCGACGCGGTGTTCGACTCCGCCGATCACGGTCTTGCGCCGACGACGCAAGAAGCATGGATCGCCATGGTTGCCTACACGCTGCAGCTTTACTTCGATTTCTCGGGCTATTCGGACATGGCCGTCGGGCTGTCCTGGATGTTCAACATCCGTCTGCCCTTCAACTTCGACTCGCCCTACCGGTCGTTGAGCATTTCCGAGTTCTGGCGGCGTTGGCACATGTCGCTGTCGGCGTTTCTGCGCGACTATCTCTACGTACCGCTAGGAGGAAATCGTCGTGGAAGCCTGCGCCGCTACGTCAATCTGGCGACAACGATGCTGCTCGGGGGCCTGTGGCATGGAGCGAACTGGACCTTTGTCTTCTGGGGTGGGCTGCACGGCTTGTACCTGATGGTCAATCACGCTTTCCGAGCCGCGCTGGGTCCGTCGTTGCATCGACGCCTGGACCGTTGTGTCAGTTTCAGTGTGGCTAGTTGGGCGTTGACTTTGCTGGCCGTGATGGTGGCGTGGGTGTTCTTCAGGGCGCAGACTTTTGGCGGTGCCCTGCTCATCGTTGAAGGCCTGTGGTGCGGCAAGCGAACCGGACAGAGCAACGCGTTGTTGTGGAATGCAGGCCTGCATCTTGACTCAGCGCTCGTCTGGTGCGGTGCGCTCGGCCTGCTGGCACTGCTGCCGACGAACAGCAACGCCATCGGTCTGCGGGCGATGCAGAGCCTGGCGAGACGCCGGGGCTTGATTGCGTGCACCGCGGGCGCGGCGCTCACATGCATCCTGATGCTCGTGCTGGTGAACGCTACCCGCGACTCGGTGAGCGCCTTCATCTACTTCAACTTCTGACCGTGTACAAAGCATTTGCCGGTTTCTGCCTTGGCGGATTCGCCTTCCTGTTGGCCTGCGAGTGCCTCTTTCGGTTGCTGCCGGTGTCGACCACCACCGCCACGGGCTACTACATCGATCCTGACATCCTGAGCTATCCGCCTCACCACGCGTGGCGGCGCGCCAGCGGCTGGGATCTGCGCAACGCGCGCAAACTCACCAGCAACAATTTCGGATTCGTTGCAGATCACGACTTCACGCACAACCCGAAAGCTGTCGGCCTGGTCGGTGACAGCTATGTAGAGGCGGCGATGCTGCAAGCCGCCGACCGTCCCGCGGCGCAATTGGAGAGACTGTTGGATGGTCCTCCGGTTTTCGCGCTTGGCGTGCCGGGCACGTCGCTGCTCGACTACGCAGAACGCATCCGCTTCGCGAGCCAGCACTTTGGTGTCCGGCGCTTCGTCGTGCTCATGGAGGCGGGCGATGTGCGCCAATCGTTGTGCGGTTCAGGGCAGAACGACGGACCCTGTCTCGACCCGCACACCTTTGCGGCGCGCCAGGTGCACTGGGCCGAGCCGTCGCGAGCCAAGCTCTGGATGCGCCATTCCGCGCTGGCTCAGTACGTCTTCAGTCAGCTCGAATTCGATCCGCTACGGGCGCTTCGGCAATGGAGGTCGCCCAGCGATATCAAGGGGGTTGCCACCCGCACGCCGGCCGGGCCCGCGCTGCCCATGGTCGAAGCGGTGACGTCGGCCTTCTTCGAACGCGTCGCGCCCTACGTGCAAGGCGGCCTGGTCATCGTGGTCGACGGACGCCGCGCCGGGCCGCCGGACGTCCCCACAGCGACAGAGCTCGAGCGCCACCGCTTCATCGAACTTGCCCGCGCCGCAGGTGCCCGCGTGCTGGATGCCGAGTTGCTGTATGCATCGCACGCGGCAGCGTCGCGCCTGTCTCTCGATGTCGGTCCGCACGACCAGCATCTCAATCCGCTGGGCGTCAAGCTCGTCATGGCGGCCGCGGCGGGAGCCTTGCAGTGACGCCGCGCCCGCTCATCCTCCACATCCTCTACCGCTTCTCGGTCGGTGGCCTGGAAAACGGCGTCGTCAACCTCATCAACCACCTGCCGCACGAGCGCTGGCGCCATGCGGTGCTGGCGTTGACCGACGTCGATGCCGCTTTTGCCGCACGTGTGCAGCGCCGCGATGTCGAAACCATCGCGCTGCGCAAGCCGCCGGGCCAGGGCATCTGGCAGTACCCGACGTTGTACCGCACGCTGCGTCGCCTGCGGCCCGATGTGGTGCACACACGCAACTTGGCGGCGCTGGAAGCCCAGGTGCCGGCATGGGCGGCGCGCGTGCCGGTGCGGCTGCACGGCGAACACGGCCGCGATGTCGACGACCTCGACGGCAGCAGCCGCCGCCACCAGTGGCTGCGGCGCGTGCACCGGCCTTTCGTGCAGCACTACGTGGCGCTGTCGCGCGACCTTGACGACTACCTGCACACGCGCGTCGGCGTACCAGCGTCACGCATCACGCAGATCTACAACGGCGTCGACGAGCGTCGATTCCAGGCCGCGGCGGCCGCGCGCGCGCCGATCGCCGGCAGCCCGTTCAACGACCCGCAGTTCTGGCTCGTGGGCACGGTCGGCCGCATGCAGGCCGTGAAGGCGCAGACCGAACTCGTGCGCGCCTTCATCCAGCTTCTGTGCGCGCAGCCGGCATTGCGCCAGCGTCTGCGGCTGGTGCTGGTGGGCGACGGCCCGCTGCGCGCCTCTTGCGAAGCCCTGCTGCGCGAAGCAGGCATCAGCGATCTGGCCTGGTTCGCCGGCGAACGCAGCGATGTGGCGGATGTCATGCGCGGGCTGGATTGTTTCGTGCTGCCGTCCATCGCCGAGGGCATCTCGAATACCATTCTCGAGGCGATGGCCAGCGCGCTGCCGGTGCTCGCCACGGCGGTGGGCGGCAACGCCGATCTGGTGGCCGACGGCCGCACGGGTTTGCTGGTGCCGGCGGCCGATGCGCAGGCCATGGCGGCCGCGCTGGCAACGTTGGCGCTGGACCCCGCGCGCGCCGTGGCGATGGGCCAGGCCGGACGGCGCGAGGTCGAGACCCGTTTCAGCCTGGCGGCCATGGTCGCGGCATACGAAGGCGTTTACAACGGCTTGCTGCGGCGCGCCGCCGATCACGAATAGGGCAGCACCATGTGTGGAATCACCGGCCAGTTCGACACCCGCGGCACGCGAGAAGTTTCGCGCGCCGTGCTGCAGCGCATGAACGACTCGCAGGCGCACCGCGGCCCCGACGAAGGCAGCCTGCACATCGAGCCCGGGCTGGGCCTGGGCCACCGGCGTTTGTCGATCATCGACATCGCCACCGGCCAGCAGCCGCTGTTCAACGAGGACGGTTCGGTCGTCGTCGTCTTCAACGGCGAGATCTACAACTACCAGGACCTGATTCCCGAACTGCAGGCGCTGGGCCACGTGTTCCACACCAAGAGCGACACCGAAGTCATCGTGCACGCCTGGGAGTCGTGGGGCGCCGACTGCGTGCAGCGCTTTCGCGGCATGTTCGCGTTCGCGCTCTGGGACCGCAACCAGCAGACGCTGTTCCTGGCGCGCGACCGGCTGGGCGTCAAGCCGATGTATTACGCGCTGCTCGATGACGGCACGCTGCTCTTCGGCTCCGAACTCAAGTCGCTGCTGGCGCACGGCGGCCTGAACCGCGCCATCGACGCGCTGGCGCTGGAGGAGTATTTCGCGCTCGGCTACGTGGCCGAGCCGCGCACCATCTTCCGCCAGGCGCTGAAGCTGGCACCGGCACACAGCCTGGTGCTGCGCCGCGGTGCGCTCAATGGCCGGCTGCCGGCGCCGCAGCCGTACTGGGACGTGCGTTTCACGCTGGACAACCCGATCAGCAGCGAAGACGCCTGCGACGAACTGGCGCAGCGGCTGCGGGAATCGGTGCGCCTGCGCATGATCGCCGAGGTGCCGCTGGGGGCGTTCCTGTCCGGCGGTGTCGACTCCAGCGCCGTGGTGCAGGCGATGGCGGCGCTGTCGGGCAGCGAGCCGGTGAACACCTGCTCGATCGCCTTCGACGACCCGGCGTTCAACGAAAGTGCGTTCGCGCAGATGGTGGCCGACCGCTATCACACGCGGCATCGCGTGGAGACCGTGCGCAGCGACGACTTCGACCTCATCGACACGCTGGCCACGCTGTACGACGAACCGTATGCCGACAGCTCCGCCATTCCCACCTACCGCGTCTGCCAGCTCGCGCGCAAGCACGTGACGGTGGCGCTGTCGGGCGACGGTGGCGACGAGACCTTCGGCGGTTACCGCCGCTACCGGCTGCACTTGATGGAAGAGCGCATGCGTGCGGCGCTGCCCACGGCGTTGCGGCGGCCGCTGTTCGGGCTGCTCGGCCGCGTCTACCCGAAGGCCGACTGGGCGCCGCGCATGTTCCGCGCCAAGACCACCTTCGAAGGCATGGCGCGTGATGCGGTCGAGGCCTATTTCCACTCGGTCTCGATCCTGCGCGGGCCGATGCGCTCGCAGCTCTTCAGCGCACAACTTCAGCGCGAACTGGCCGGCTACAACGCGCGCGAGGTGTTCGAGCAGCATGCCGGCCGCGCCGGCACCGACGACCCGCTGGCGTTGATCCAGTACCTGGACATGAAGACCTATCTGGTGGGCGACATCAACACCAAGGTCGACCGCGCCAGCATGGCGCACAGCCTGGAAGTGCGCGAGCCGCTGATGGACCACCCGCTGATCGAATGGCTGGCCACGCTGCCGTCGGACATGAAGATCCGCGGCCAGGAAGGCAAATACCTGCTCAAGAAGGCGATGGAGCCGATGCTGCCGAACGACGTGCTCTACCGGCCGAAGATGGGCTTCGCGGTGCCGCTGGCGCGCTGGTTCCGCGGCCCGCTGAAGCAGCGCGTGCGCGACGCCGTGCTGGGCGAACGCCTGGCGTCGACAGGCTGGTTCAACCGCGAAGTTCTGGAGCACCTGGTCACGTCGCACCAGTCGGGCGCCAGCGACCACAGTGCGCCGCTGTGGACGCTGCTGATGTTCGAGGCCTTCCTGCGCAAGGTCGTCGACGCGCCGCTGCACGCGATGGCGGACACCGGCGAAGAGGTGCCGGCCTGATGACCTTGCGCGTGCTTCACGTGCTGGATCACTCGATCCCGCTGCACAGCGGCTACACCTTCCGCACGCTGTCGCTGCTGCGTGAACAGCGCAAGCTCGGCTGGGAAACGCACCATCTCACGAGTCCGAAACATACTGCGCCCGGGGCGGCCGAAGAAACGGTCGACGGCTGGCACTTCCATCGCACGCCGGCAGCGCGCGCGCTGCGCCTGCCGGGGCTGTCCGAAATGGCCTTGATGAAAGCCACGCAGCAACGCCTGCTGGACGTAGCGGCACGCGTGCAGCCGCACATCATCCATGCGCATTCACCGGTGCTCAACGCGCTGCCGGCGCTGCGCGTCGGCCGTGCGCTGAACATCCCGGTGGTCTACGAAGTGCGGGCCTTCTGGGAAGACGCCGCGGTGGACCATGGCAGCACGCACGAAGGCAGCCTGCGCTACCGCCTGACGCGGTGGATGGAAACACGCGCGCTGCGCCAGGCGGCGCACGTCTTCACCATCTGCGAAGGCCTGCGCGCCGACATCGTCGCGCGTGGCATCGACGCCGGGCGCGTGACGGTGATACCCAATGCAGTCGACATCGCCGCCTTCGACCCCGGCGGCACGGCCGACGAAGCCTTGAAGCAGCAGCTCGGCCTGGCCGGCGCCACGGCGGTGGGCTTCATCGGCTCGTTCTATGCATACGAAGGCCTGGACCTGCTGCTGGCTGCGTTGCCCCTGCTGCTGCAGCGAAGGCCCGACGTACGGCTGCTGCTCGTCGGCGGCGGCCCGCAGGACGCCGCACTGCGCGCGCAGGCGCAGGCGCTCGGCGTGGCCGACAAGGTGGTCTTCACTGGCCGCGTGCCGCATGCCGAAGTGCAGCGCTACTACGACCTGGTGGACGTGCTGGCCTATCCGCGCCATTCGATGCGCCTGACCGAACTCGTCACCCCGCTGAAGCCGCTGGAGGCGATGGCACAGGGGCGCATGCTGGTGGCCAGCGACGTCGGCGGCCACCGCGAGTTGATTCGCGACGGCGAGACGGGCTCGCTGTTTCGCGCCGGTGACGCCGCAGCGTTGGCGCAGGCCATCGGCGACCTGCTGGCACGCCGCGCCGAATGGCCGCGCCTGCGTTCCCAGGGCCGCAGGTTCGTCGAGCAGGAACGCAACTGGGCGCGGTCGGTCAGCCACTATCGTGCCGCTTACGCGCGGCTGGTGCCGGGCGCCGCCGACGCATGAATACACTCGCCGGCATGCGCATTGGTCTTGTCGGGCCGCTGCCGCCGCCCGCCGGCGGCATGGCGATGCAGACGCGCCAGCTCGCCGAACTGCTGCGCGGCGCCGAGGCCGATGTGACGCTGGTGCAGACCAACGCGCCTTACCGCCCGGCGTGGCTGGGCCACATTCCGTTGGCGCGCGCGTTTGCGCGGTTGCTGCCGTATCTGCTGCATCTGTGGCGCGCTGCCGGTCGTGTCGACGTGATGCACCTGATGGCCAACTCGGGTTGGTCGTGGCACCTGTTCGCAGCGCCGGCGATCTGGGTCGGCCGCCTGCGCGGCGTGCCGGTGGTCGTGAACTATCGCGGCGGCGAAGCGGCGGCTTTCCTGGCACGCTCGGGCCTTGCGGTTCGCGCCTCGTTGCGCCGTGCCGCTGGCCTGATCGTGCCCTCCGGCTTTCTGCAGGAGGTGTTCGGCCAGCACGGCATGACGGCGGACATCGTGCCCAACATCGTCGACCTGACGCGTTTCCACCCGGGCGGCGCGCGTCGGTCCGAGCCGCATCTGCTGGTCGCACGCAACCTCGAGGCGCTGTACGACAACGCGACGGCGCTGCGGGCCTTCGTGCAGGTGCTCGCTCAGCACCCTGCGGCAAGGCTGACGCTGGCCGGCAGCGGGCCGCAGGAAACCGAATTGCGGGCGCTGGCGGCCGAACTGGGGATCGACGACCGCGTGCATTTCAGCGGTCGTCTGAATCGCGAGCAGATGGCCGCGCTTTTGCGCGACTGCCACGTCTCCATCAACCCCAGCCTGGCCGACAACATGCCCAATTCCGTGCTCGAGGCGCTGGCCAGCGGCGTGCCTGTGGTCAGCACGAACGTCGGTGGCGTGCCGTTTCTGGTGCAGCACGAAGTCTCGGCGCTGCTGGTGCCGCCGGGTGATGCCAGCGCCATGGCGCAGGCCGTGCTGCGCCTGCTGGCAACACCGTCGCTGGCGCGGGCGTTGGCCGAGGCCGGGATGCAACAGGCGCAGCGCTACACCTGGGTCGAGGTCGGTCCGCGGCTGGCTGGCGTGTATGCGGCGGCGCGCACCGCTGCGCGGCGGAGATAGCCATGTACACGCGTCTTGTTTCGTCGCTGCTGTTCCCTGTCCATGAACGGCTGAAAGGTCATAACAGCGTGGCCCTGCGGCGTGCAATGGAGCGCAGTCAGTGGCTGCCGCCCGAGCAGTTGCAGGTGTTGCAACTCGAGCGCCTGCGGGCGCTGCTGCAGACCGTGGGCCGCGCGGTGCCGTATTACCGCGACCTCTTCGCACGTCTGCAGTTCGACCCCGCGGCGCTGCGCAGCCTGGACGATCTGCAGCATCTGCCACTGCTCGACAAGGCCACCATCCGTGCCAACACCGAAGCCATGAAGCTGCCAGGCGCCATGGGCTTGGCGCGCTTCAACACTGGCGGCAGCTCCGGTGAACCGCTGATCTTCTTCATCGGCAAGGAACGCGTCAGCCACGACGTGGCGGCCAAATGGCGCGCCACGCGCTGGTGGGGCGTGGACATCGGCGACCCCGAAGTGGTGGTCTGGGGCTCACCGATCGAACTCGGCGCCCAGGACCGCGTGCGCCAGGTGCGCGACGCCGCGTTCCGCACCGAACTGCTGCCGGCATTCGAGATGAACGAGACGCGGCTCGACGCCATGGTGGCGGCCATCCGCGCGCGCCGCCCGCGCATGCTTTTCGGTTATCCGTCGGCGCTGAGCCACATCGCCCGCCACGCCCAGAGGCGCGGTATCCTGATGAACGACCTCGGCGTGCGCGTCGCCTTCGTCACCAGCGAACGCCTGTACGACGACCAGCGCGACGACATCGCACGCATCTTCGGCTGCCCGGTTGCCAACGGCTACGGCGGGCGCGATGCAGGTTTTCTGGCGCACGCCTGTCCCGAAGGCGGGCTGCACATCACGGCCGAGGACGTGGTGCTCGAACTGGTGGACAGCGCAGGCCGGCCCGTGGCCGACGGCGAACGCGGCGAGGTCGTCGTCACGCATCTGGCGACGCGCGAGTTCCCGTTCATCCGCTACCGCACCGGCGACGTGGCCGTGATGGACAGCGCCCGTTGCCGCTGCGGCCGCGGCCTGCCCATGCTGCGCGAGATCGAAGGCCGCACCACCGACTTCGTCGTTGCCGCCGACGGCACGGTGATGCACGGGCTGGCGCTGATCTACATCTTGCGCGACCTGCCGGGCCTGCAGGCGTTCAAGGTCGTTCAGCACGACCGGCAGCACACCTCGGTGCTGCTGGTTCCGGGGCCGGGGTTCGACCCGGCGTGCAGGCAGACCATCGTCGCCGGCTTCCGCAGACGGCTGGGTGAAGCCGTGGCCATCGATGTGCAGCAGGTGGATTCGATCGCGCCCGAGAAGTCCGGCAAGCACCGCTACATCGTCAGTCACGTGACCGCAGGGGCCGTTGCTTGAAAGCGCTTTGCCATGCGTGACCTGCTCATCGTCGCCATCGTCGCCGTGGCCTGTCTGGTGGCACTGCGCCGGCCATGGATCGGCATCCTGCTGTGGACCTGGCTCAGCATCATGAACCCGCACCGCTACGCGTACGGCTTTGCGCACGATGCGCCGCTGGCCGCGGCGGCGGCCGGCTGCACCCTGCTCGGCTTGCTGTTCACGAAGGACAAGTCGTCGCCATTCAAGGGCGCGCCGGTGGTGTGGCTTCTGCTGTTCATGTTCTGGATCACGCTGTCTTGGCTGTTCGGCCTGAGCATCTCGGAGGACTACCCGCAATGGGACAAGGTCATGAAGGTGTTCTTCATGACCATCGTCGGCCTCTCGCTGCTGCATTCGAAGAAGCACATCCTGGCGCTGGCCTGGGTTGCCGTGGGCTCGCTCGCCGTGCTGGGCGCCAAGGGGGGCGTCTTCACCGTGCTGACCGGTGGCAGTTACCACGTCTGGGGCCCGCCGGACAGCTTCATTGCCGACAACAACGAGTTTGCGCTTGCTTTGGTGATGACGATTCCGCTGCTGCGCTTTCTGCAATTGCAGTTGCAGAAGGTGCGTCATCGCCAGGCGATGACGTTGGTGATGCTGCTGTGTGCGGTGGCGGCGCTGGGTTCGCAGTCGCGTGGGGCCTTGCTGGCCATCTCGGCGATGGCGATGCTGCTGTGGTGGCGCGGCAAGAGCCGCCTGATCGGTGGGGTGGCGATAGCGAGCGCGGCCGTCGTGCTGATCGCTTTCATGCCCGATAGCTGGACCCACCGCATGGACACCATCAATGATTACCAGGCCGACGCCTCGGCTATGGGCCGCATCAACGCCTGGTGGAATGCCTGGGGTATCGCCAAGACCTATCTGTTCGGAGTCGGATTCAATGCCGCGCGACCTGTTCTGTTCCAGCGTTTTGCGCCGGTGCCCGACGACATTCACGCGGCACACAGCATCTACTTCCAGGTGCTGGGCAACCACGGCTTCGTGGGGTTGTTCCTGTTCCTGGCCGTGCTGTTTTCCACCTATCGCGCCGCGGCCAAGCTGCGCAAGGAATGTCGTGGTGTTCCCCAGGCGCATTGGTGCGACGACCTGGCCGTGATGGCGCAGGTGTCGCTGGTGGGTTATGCCGTCGGTGGCGCTTTTCTGAGTCTGGCCTATTTCGATTTGCCCTACGACGTGATGATGCTTGTTGTGCTCGCCCGCATGTGGGTCCGCAGGAGGTCATGGGAGACCGAGCCGGCGGAACAGACGGGCTGGCCGGGTGTGCCCGGCCTGGCGGGGCGCACCGGGCTGCCGAAGACATCGTCCACCAGCGAAGCGGTGGCGCCGCCGGGGCTGCGCTGATGCTGTTGCAGAGGCTGATGTCGCAGGCGTCACCCGCCGGCCCCGAAGCGCGCTTGTCGACGCTGATCTTTCATCGCGTGCTGCCGCAGCCCGACCCGCTGTTTCCCGACGAGGTGGATGCAGCCCGCTTCGACGCCATCTGCGGTTGGCTGAAAGACTGGTTCAACGTGATGCCCTTGGACACGGCGGTGGCCGCGTTGCGCAACGGCAGCCTGCCCGCGCGTGCCATGGCCATCACCTTCGACGACGGTTATGCGGACAACCGCGGCCAGGCCGCACCCATCCTGCAAAGGCATGGCCTGAGCGCCACCTTTTTCATTGCCACCGGCTTCCTCGACGGTGGCCGCATGTGGAATGACACCCTCATCGAGGCGGTACGGCATTGCATGCTCCCGACGTTGAACCTGACGGGGCTGCTGGATGGCAACGACCGCTTGCCGCTCGATACCTTGGCCGCGCGCCGCGCGGCCATCGGCACGCTGATCAGCCATGCCAAATACCTGCCGGCGGAACAACGCCAGCGTTTTGTCGATGGCGTGGCGGCACGCGCCGAGGTGCTGCCGCCGGCCGACTTGATGCTGACGTCGACGCAGGTGCGCGAACTGCGAGCCATGGGCATGCAGATCGGCGCGCACACGGTGTCGCACCCCATTCTGTGCAAGCTGCCGCGCGCGCAGGCACGTGCCGAAATCGAAACCAGCAGACGCGTGCTTGAGGGCGTGCTCGACGAGCCGGTGAGCCTGTTCGCGTATCCGAACGGCAAACCAGGCGAGGATTACTCAGCCGAAAGCGTCGCATTGGCGCGCGACGTCGGATTCGACGCCGCCGTGTCCACCGCCTGGGGCGTGTCGACTCGGCAGACCGACCCGTTTGAATTGCGCCGCTTTACGCCCTGGGACCGCGAGCGTTGGCGCTTTGGTCTGCGGCTGTGGCGCAATCTGCGGCATGGCGACAGCCACTGACGTGCGAGCCTGTATCGCCGCTCAAACGATACGGCTCGTGCTGTCCTTCCCCTGCAGCCACTGCTCCAGCATCATCAAAATCCACACCATCTCGCCGTAATAGCCCGGGTGTTCCGGCAGCCGCTGCTCGACCAGGGTCTTGATGAACCCGGGCCGCACGATGCCGCGTTCAGCCAGGCTGCGCAAGGAATCGACGGCCAGCGCCTTCAGCGGCGCATGGCGGGTGGCCCACACGCCGAACGGCAGTCCGAAACCCTGCTTCTTTTTCGTGATGATCTCGTCGGGCAGGAAGCCGCGCAGCGCCTCCTTGAAGAACCAGCGCAGCTTGAACCCGCGCAGCTTGTAGTCCACCGGCAGCCGGCACGAGAAATCGGTCAGCGCGTCATCCAGGAAGGGGAAGCCGACACTCACACCTGCCAGTTCGGTGGTGCCGCGCACCTTGGGCAGGTCGCTGTCGGCGAGCGTGAAGCGCCAGTCATAGGCCAGCGTGCGATTCAGTTCGCTGTCGGTCTTTGCCAGCGCCCAGACGTGGCGCTGAAGTTCCTGCGGGCCCTGCGTGTTCACGCGGGCCAGAAACTCCGGCGTCAGTACGTCGTGAATGCCCAGCCGCAGCAGCAGGTTGTACATCTGCATGCGGTCGGGCATCGCCACCTTGGCCTGCTCCACATAGCTGCGCGCCTTGCTGAAGCCGGGCAGGGCGCCCAGCGGCGTGGATTCCAGCAGCGGCTGCAACAGTCCGCCGCGCAACGCGCCCGGCACGTGCCGATACCAGCCGAACACACGCTGCTTGGCGTAGCGGCTGTTGCCGCCGAACAATTCGTCACCGCCGTCACCGGCCAGCAAACGCGTGACGCCGTTGTCGCGCGCAACCTTCGCGCAGTAGTAGGCCGGCAATGCCGAAGAATTCCCGAACGGCTGGTCGTAATGGCGTGCAACGGCGCCGATGCTGCGCACCAGATCATCGGGGGTGACGTAGTACTCGTGATGAACCGTCTTGTAGTGCGACGCGGCGATGCGCGCGAAGGCCATCTCGTCGTAGCCCTCGGCCTCGAATCCTATCGAGTAGGTGTGCGCCGGCTGCCCGGCGACCAGGCCCAGCATGCCGGCCACGGTGGAGCTGTCGGTGCCGCCGCTGAGGAAGCAGGCCGGCACGCTGCCGTCGAGCTGCCGCGCTACGGCGTCCTGCAGGCTCTGGCGGAATTCGGCCTTCAGATCGTCGAAGGAGGCCGTGGCGGCGCGCTCGGTGAATTCCGGCACGCGGTAGGGCTCGACCGTCAGCTCACCACGATCGAACCACGCGCAGTGGCCCGGGGGCAGGCGGAACACGTCGTTGAAGATGGTGCGTGGCGACGGAATGCAGTGAAAGAACAGATAGTCGAAGATGGCCTGCGGATCGATTTCGGCAGCGCCCCCGGGCAACGCGTCGGCACGTTCGGCGAACTGCAGTTCACCGTTGCACACGCGGTAGCACAGCGTACGCTGCGCGAAGCGATCGATGGCCAGGAACGCACGCCCGCTGGCTGGGTCGCTCACCGCAATGGCGAAGTCGCCCCGCGCGGCAGCAGCCAGCGACTGCATGTGGACCTTGCCCCGCACCAGGCCGGCCAGCCAGCGGCCGCGCGCCGTCTCGTCGGTGGCCTGCGCCGAACCGCAGAAGAGCGAAGCGACTGCGGGCGCACCGGCATGCGGAGGTGAAGCGGTGGAGTCGTGCATGGAGCGAATGGCGACGGCGCCGGACATGGCGGCCGCGGGGCTGAAGCAGGCCTGGCATTGTGGCGTGCGCGCGGGCTGCCGCATGCGGGCAACCAGGCGAAAGATCGGGCTATGAAGTGATGCGCGTCACGCCGCGGCCCGCTGCCGGGTTAGTCTCGCGCGCCACTTCCACCAGATCTTTTGGCCCGCTGTACCAGTCGCTTACGCATTGGGGCTTCGGTCGGGCGGCGCAGGTACCGATAAGCCGGTACCAGCCTTTCTCGTCTGCCACCACTGGGCTATGAACGAATCACGCAAATCGCCGCCTGAACGCTCCCTGAAGACATCTGCTGAACGCCGGGCGTTCCTGAGCCGGCTGACGGCATTGGCCGGCAGCACGGCGCTGGCTGCGTGCGGCGGCGGTGGTGCCGCGGCAGAGGAGGCGGTGGCTCAGCCCAGCGATATCGGCGCGCCCCCTGCGGCACCGGCGCCCGGCCCCGCGCCGGCGCCATCGCCTGCACCGGCACCCACGCCCGCAGCGAGCCCGGCGCCCTCTCCGGCGCCAACCGGGTCGATGCAGTTCACCTTGCAGACCGAAAGCAGCCAGACGGCCGCACCGTTCTGCATCGGCTTCGCATTTCGCCAGGGTGACATTCCTGCCGCGTCGGCGGCGGTGGCAAACCAACCGAACATCCAGGTGAGCGCGGTGAACCGCTGGCCCGACGGTTCGCTGAAATTTGCCGTCATCGCAGGGCAGCTTGCATTGACCGCCGGGCAGGCAAAGACGGTGTCATTCACGAGCGGCTCTGCCGCCCCCGCCGGCAAGGCGCTGACGTTGACCGACCTGAAGACCACGGGCGTCACCGCCAGCATCGGCTGCGGCAGCTACGGCACCGCGTCGTGGGCGACCACCGACTGGGACAACGCGTTCGTGGCCTGGGTCTCGGGCCCGGCGATGTCGAGTTGGATCTACCGCAAGCCCGTCGGCACCGACGCCCACTTGGTGGCGTGGATGGAAGTGCGCCTGTTCGCCGGTGGCGCGGTGGAGATTCTTCCGTGGGTGGAGAACGGCTATATCCGGGTGGCCGGGCCCACAAGCAAGAGCGCGACCTACACCTTCACACTCGGCGGCACACAACGCTGCAGCGTCGCCATCGACCTGCCCGCGCACACGCGCACGCCCATCATCAGCGGCAGCGCCTTGAGCTATTGGCTCGGCGCCGACCCCGCCATCACGCCCAAGCACGACATGGCCTATCTGCGGGCGACCCGGCTGGTGCCGAACTACATCGCCAGCGTGGCACCGACGGCGGCGCGTGTGACTGCGCAGCCGACCTCCTACCAACCTCTGCAACTGGGCAGCTATTCGGCGGCGATGGGCATGGCGGGCTATCAGCCCGCCATCGGCATCCTGCCCGAATGGGACGTGTTGTATCTGACCAGCACCGCCAGCGCGGCCTACGGCGGCATGGTCCGCAACGCCTACAGCGCCGGCCGCTGGGGCATCCATTTCCGCGACGAGAACACGAACCGGCCGTTGCGTTTCTCGCAGTACCCTCATTTGAGTACGGCGGCCAGCACGACGAACGACAAGCCGCCGGTTGCTACCGGCACGGCAGCCGGTGTGTGGGATGTGCCGCACCATCCGTCGCAAGGCTTCATGGCGTATCTGGCGACAGGACGCTGGTTCCATATGGAGACAGTGCAATTCACGGCCACCTACAACTACCTCTTTCAGGTTGACGGCGGCATCTACGCCAACCGAAACTATTCGGATGGCATCTTCCGATCGGACAGCGGATCTTCGACGACGCGCGGCGCCGGCTGGGCCGTTCGGAGCCTGGTGCAGGCCGTGGTGGCGACACCGGATTCGGATTCGGTATTGCGCGGCGAATTCATCGCTTCGTTGGAAGCGAACATCAATTTCAACCACGCCAAATACGTGGCGCAGGCGAACAACCCGTTCGGTTGGGTAAAGCCCTACAGCGACTACACCGGCGTCGGCGACCGAATCTATTTCGAAGCGACCTGGATGCAGGACTTCTATACCGCGGCCTTCGGCTATGCCTTGGCCATGAGCCCGCCAATCAGCGGCGCCGCGCGGACGAAGCTGTCCGAGTTCTTCGCCTGGAAGGCCAGGAGCGTTGTCGGCAGGCTGGGAACGGCAGCGGCCTCGGACTGGCTGTATCGCGACGCGGCTACCTATACCGTCGCGGTGGCGCCCAGCGATTCTCCCGATTTCGACGGGGGTACCGGCCCCTGGTACGCGGACTGGGGTGCGCTCTATCAGGCCACGTACGCCACGTCGCCTGGCGCGCGCACCGAGGGTGATCTCCGAGGGGCGTACTTCCCCGAGGCGACGAGCTACTGGGGAAACTTGCAACCTGCCATCTCCTACGCGGTGGAGAACCAGGTACCAGGGGCCGCATCAGCGTATCTTCGAATGGTGTCGGCTTCCAATTGGGGGCAGATCGTTAACAATTTCAATGCCACCCCGGTGTGGGGCGTAGCGCCAGCAAGTGGGCTATGAGCGCCGTCCGGCCCATGTACTCTCATAAGGGCCCAAAACAGATGTCTACCTTTGCAGAGCCGCGGGCCAAACTGCGTCGGCGATTCCTTCAAGCGACAGCGATTCAACTGAGCGCCGCATTGTTGGCCGGTTGCGGCGGCGGCACGGATGGCTCACCGGGTGGGTCGGCGCAGGCTAGTAGCCTAGTGCCGCCAGATCCGCCGAGCCAGATGCCTGAGACATCGCCACCGGTCACCACGCCTGCGCCTGCGCCTGCGCCCGCGCCCGCGCCCGCGCCCGCGCCCGCGCCTGCGTCGGGTCGGTTCGTCGGCCCGATCACAGCACCGGGACCGCTACCCTCTTGGGTTTCTTCGTTGCCACTGTGGCAATGGCATGAGATTCCCAACACGGCGCTTTCCCGTGTGGCGCCGGCAGTGACCCCTTTGGGAATTAGCGGTCCGTCATCGAAGATCGCAGCTTGGTGTGGCGCCACGCTCAAGCGGCAAGGAAGTATCTACATGCTTGGCGCCGCAGGGGGGCACGCGGATTACGGGGGCAACGAAGTCAACGCCTTGGCATTGAATGTCGAGACGCCTGCATGGACGCAGATCTGCGACCCAACGCCCAATGATCAAATTCTCAATGGATTTACCGGGACAGGTGAGTTGGGCTCGAGTCGACCTCGATTCAATCTTGATCTGAAGCCCGCAGCTACTCACACCTACTACGCGACACAGTTTATCGATTCGATTAATCGAATGTTGATCATGGCCGGCAACGGCTACAACGGGCCTGCAACAGCCACAACGCCTGTCGACTGGCCCTATATGGGGACGAACCAAGTCTTGTCGTTCAATTTCGCTGCTGAAACATGGGACGCGCCCGGGTACATTAAGACCTTCCCCGGGTCAGGTGATCTAATCGCGTGCCTTTGTGTCAAGCACCAGATCACTAACGACGTTTACGTGGCGTGGAACGGCGACAAATGGTGGAAGTGGAGTGCCGCATCAAACTCTTGGTCGACCCTGGGCGGGGCTGCGCTTGGTGGCTATGCGGGTGCTGCAATTGACCCCTTTCGGCAGCGCATGTTGCGTGTCGGGAGCTATGATGGGGCAGCTGCGCCAACGGTTCATGACCTGGGAGCAAATCGGATAGCAGCGAATTTCGGCGGACTCGGTGCCCGAGCATTGACGATAGGTGGTTACCCCGGTGTCGTCTACGATGAAGTGATGGACGTGTACTTGGTCGCGGTGAATGTGGGGGCCAAAATTGCGCTTTACAGCGTGTCCGCTGACTCTTGGATTGTTTCGGAAGTGGAAATCAGCGGACGGGCTCCAGCCTCGCGCCTCAATGGAATCCAGAACTCGATTCAATATGTTCCGGAACTGCGTGGCATCGTTATCGCCAACAGTGCGGATGGAAATGTTTACTTCATGCGAACGGCGGGATGAGACTTTGAATTCGCACTAGCGGGTCGTCGTTGCGCTGACCAATTCCACGGCAGGGGCCGTAGCTGCGCGCACAACGTCCGACATATCCATGGCCGTGGCATCACGGTACAACGTGGAAAACGTGTCAGGACCGCTCGCTCTCGCGGCTAGATTGGCGCAGGTGCGAAGCTGTCGAAGATAAAATCGGCGCAGAATCAGTAAGGTCGAGTCAGGACAACATGGATGTCACGTGCGAAGCGCTCAATTTGTTAGATAAGGTACTGAATCTGGGGATTACCGCGCTTCACCCGGTTGTTCGGTGCAATCCCTGAACTTGAGTCGGTGATCGCCGTGAGACAACTGCGGACTTTGAATACGCCTACGCCTTGTTATTGGCGCGATCGGTGGCCCACATGGTTTGCTGCAGGACGGCAGGGCGAGCGACGGCGGCCAATCGACCGCCACTGGCGATGACGCGCTCGCTCCAGCACCGGATGGCGATTGCTCCGCTGGCACCGCTGAGCGGTCCCACGCTCCGCTTTGACGCGCCGCCCGCGATTGTAGTTGGCGTCTGCGGGCACGGATTGGCGCTGATTCGTGCATTGCGGGCGGGGCACGCGCCCGTACTAGCGTTGGAAGCGAACGCTGATTTGCCAGGTGCGCGGACCGCATTGGCCCCGGTGCTTGCCGTACCGACGATCAATGGACTCGGTCTTGTGGACAGCCTGCTGGAGTTACGCCAACGGATCGAAGCGCCGGGGTCCCCGGTGCTATTCCTAACCAACGACACGATGGTGCGCAACGTTGGCGCGGAGTGGCGTCGGCTCGACAGCCACTACGCGCTTAGCTGGGCCCACGCACGCGAGGTGTTAACCCCATTGCTCGAGAAGTCTGCGCTTGAGGCTCGATGCCAAGCGACGGACATTGCATACCCTCGTACCGTCGTGCTCATGTCGAGTGATGAAATCGAGGCGGCGGTCGGCGCGATCGGATTTCCGATGATCGTTAAGCCGACAAGGCCGCTGTCGGGATTTAAGACAGCACAGCCCGAATCGGCGGCGGCCCTGCAGGCCTTGGCCGACCGCCATGCGGATGACATGCCGTTTCTTGTGCAGCCGTTCATTCCAGGTGACGACACGCGCATTCACTTCTGTGCGTTGTACCTTGACCGCGGTCGGCCGCTAGCGCGCTTCGAAGGCCACAAATTGCGCTCGCGGCCGATGGGGCACACCTCGATCGCCGAGCCACTAGTGAACGACCAAGTGCATGCCGCCACGCTGCGCTTCTTCGAGGGACTTGAGTTGTCAGGGCCTGTTTCGCTAGAGCTCAAGCGAGGACCAGACGAGCGATTGTGGGTGATCGAACCGACTATCGGTCGTACGGACTTCTGGGTCGGCCTGTGCGTGGAGAACGGGGTTAACTTGCCTCTCGTGGAGTACCAGCATCAAGCGGGGATTGAAATCAGACCGGCTCCAATGCAGCGTGATGAGGTCGTCTGGTTCAACGAGGACCGCGATCCGTTGGGACGCGGGTGGCTGGCGATGCCCACCCGGCCGTCCATGAAGGGTCGGCGCAGTGCGTTCGTTTTCCTTCATCGCAGCGACCCCAGACCCACGCAAGCGTTTTTGCGCCAATTGGCGCGCCGCTATTTCACTGCGGCGGTCCGGCGGCTTCCAGCACTGCGATCGGCGAGCGACCGCCCGGTGACTATTGCGCGCCCCGTGGCGTCGGCCTGTAACGTCGCTCACAATTTTGATGCGCTGCCGGTCAATCTGGATTGGGATGCCTTGCGCGGTGCGGCGCCAACGGTGTTCGAAACCGCAGACTGGTTCCGCACTCTCACCGAGACCTGTCCGGCGCGCGATCTAACACCGTTGCTGCTCACATGTCTCGACAACGACGGGCAGACCCTGTTGGCACTGCGCGAGCGCGTGGACGGCCATGTGGAATCACTGTCCAACTACTACGCCGCATTGTTCGGGCCGGCGTCCACTGATAAGGCCATTGCAGTTCGCCACGCGCCGCAACTGGCCGCAACCCTGGTAGCGCGTGGCGCTGCGACGATCCGGATGCACCCGGTGGATGTCGACGCGCCATTCTGGCGCGCGTTCAGGGCCGAGCTGCGACGCCGTGGCTATTGGGTCGATCGCTACTACGCGTTCGGGAACTGGTTTCATCCATGCGCGGGTATCGATGGTGCCTCCTATATTGCCGCTCGACCCTCACGCCTTCGCCACACGATCGCTCGCACGCGGCGCAAGCTGCATGCAGACCCGAGCTTTGCCTTGCGGCTGCTCGACCAGTCGGCCAGCAATGTTGCCGTCAACGACGCTGTCCGAGACTTCGAGTTCGTGTACGCGAAGAGCTGGAAGAAGCCCGAGCCCTATCCGTCGTTCATCGGTGACTTGTGCCGCATGGCGCACGCTCATGGATGGCTGCGCATGGTCCTTTGCAACCTCGATGGACAACCGGTTGCGGCGCAGATATGGCTCGTCCAAGGAGGCGTCGCTTCGATTTTCAAGCTCGCGTACGACGAAAAATTCGCCAAGCGTGGTGTGGGCACTATCGCTTCCGCAGCAATGTCTGAACACGTGCTCGACGTAGACCAAGTAAGCATCATCGATTTCGCGGTTGGTGACGATGCCTACAAGTCTGAATGGATGGATTGTCGACGCGAACGCCACGGTATCGTGGCATTCCGCCCCACGAGTTGGCGGGGTTTTACGCATGGGGTCCGACACTTCGCCGCCCGGCTATTCCGCTTTTGGCGTAACCTTGGTAAGCGGCCTACCGCCGAATCCAACAGTGAACCCAGGTTTGTTAGGAATCTGGCCGATGGATCTTGATGGCAGCAAGCTGCGCAAACCCGAGCACGTTCTTGATCTATCCCTTGGCTCGCTCGGCATCCACATGCGCTGCGCCCAGGCAGCCAGTTTGCCGCCGTGCGGGTTAGCGTTCATATCTCCCGCATCAGACTATTGGCCCGCTTATCGCGGCCCTGTCGGACTTTGATGTGTTGTGCAACCCTTGCGCAGAACCGGCGAGTTGCCGAACAAATCAGCTTCGGAATGAAACGCCTAGTACGCTTTACCGCGCGGTACGATGGCCTGCACCGATGTACGCGGCTCTTCCTTTTATGTTGCGCCGCTCGGTACGGCGGGTGACTCACTACTTTGGAATTCTTCCTTCAACGCTTCTCTAGCAGCAAGTGGATCCAGTTGGCATGCGTTCGCTGCCAGGCGCGGCTGACCGCGCGTAAGCCAAGGGCCAACCGCGCGCACAAGTGCTGGCCAACCGTCATGCGAGGCGGCGTCCCAATGGCTTGGCCACAATGGATGCAAGGTTCCTCCTGCGAATATGTTCCGTACGGATTGCCAGCAAAGTCCATCAATAGGGCTGAGACCGCGTTAGTCCCGGGCTCCGATTTGTCGACAAGCTCCCGCCGCTGCGCGTGCAGACCGCGGAATAATTCATTGAGCCGCAGCTCGTCGAATGAATTGACGTGGCCCCAGGGCGGCCCAATACCGCCGCAGGCGGCGCAGGTGACGCGCCCATGCCGTATGTCCTGGCAAAGCGGTACTCCGATGATTACGTAACGTGCGCTCACGCGGGCAATTTCCCGGCAGGCCGCGCTGAGGCCGGGTTCAGGAATGTGTTCCAGAACCTCCGCGCAGAAGACCAGATCGAATTGACAATCGGCAAAGGGTAACCGCGTCGCGTCGCCGACCACGCTGCAGATACGCTTGTCATCGATGAGGGGAATTTGCAGGTCGAGCGCCGTGACGGAGGGCACGCGGTCCGCCAACAGCCGGGTGACGTATCCGTCTCGGGCTCCGATGTCCAGCGCCGAGGAGATACCGTGCGGCACAAGCGATAGCAGGCTCTTCATGCGGGCCTGCTCGCGGGCGCTATGGTGGTAGTCCGTCAGGTCCATTGTCAGGTTCGTCGTTGGTCGCCAGCCTCTATCGCCGGTCCTGGAGTGAAGTGCGGGCAGATTGTGCTCGCTCGCGCATGTGATCCGCGATACGTCGCAATTCACCAAAGATTGGATGTTTAAATCCCCACGCCGCCCCCGCGAACAACGCACACCCGGCAACTAGCGCGATCAGCAGTGTCAATATACTGTTCGACGGTCGCCAGCCCCATGCCAGAACCAAGGCTATCGGGCTGGCGCTGGTGACGGCGCATACACCGCCACTGCGTACCAACTCACTGACCAGTTCGCGCCAGCGGAAGTCGATCGCGCGTTTGCAAGCACTGAGCCAGATTGCCGTGCCCATAGCCTGCGAGAGGGTAAAACCGATTGCCGCGCACTCCAGGCTATATGCAGCGCCAAGGCCAATCAGAACGATCTGGACCAGCACGGTCGACAGCGTGATCTTTAGCATATCGGCGGCTTGGCCTTTGGCGAGCAGCGCCTGCGGGCACATGGCCGCAGGCAGCGCGAGGGCTGTTCCAAGCGCTAGCCAGCGAGTGACGGCGACCGAGCTATCCCACTGCCAGCCATAGAGCGCACGCGTCAGCGGATAGGCCAGTACGCCGAGGCCAACGAAAAACGACCAGCCAAGTGCGGTCACGTAGGAACTGGCCTGCAGGAACGGTTGGTCGATTCTTCCCACTTCGCGCTGCGTCTTCGAAAACAGCGGCATCGCCACCGACTGCGTGGCGTCGACCACTAGCCGGTGAAACATTGCCGAAAGCCCGTAGCCCCGCGAATACAGTCCAACCTCCGTCAATCCTTGCATCCGTCCCAGGAATAGTTCGGGTGCTCCTTTAGCGAGAGTGGAAGTGACCCCCGACGCAGCGATCTTGCTGCCGAACGACAATACGCGACGCACCTCTTTGAGGCCCGGCATCCAGCCAAAGTCCACTGGACGGTAGCGGCCGGCAAGCGCCGCGTTTACGGCGGTCGCCACAAGGCTGCCCCACGCTAAGCTAATTGGGCCGTAGTGTTTGTAGGCGAGCCAAATTGACGTCAAGGCCCCAGCCAAGCTGCTGCCGAAGCGCATCACGGCCAGCGATTCGAACTTCATTTCGCGCATCAGCCACGCATAGGTCAACGAACCGAAGGGGCTGATGAGGAAATTGAATGCGATGACGCCCATGATGGGAAGCATGCGCGGCTCCGAGTAGAAGACACTTGCCGGGTATGCCATCGCCAGAACGACAACACCCATCACCGCACCCGTGATCAGCAACACCGCCCACGTGGCCCGAATGCGATCGGGCGTAAGTTCCTTCTCCTGCAGGAGATATTGGCCGGCGCCAAGGTCCCGCATCGCCGACAGCAGCATGATGAGTACCATGGTCACCGAGAAAACGCCGATTTCCTTCGGCGTCAGCAGCCGGGCGATGAACATCGACGAGACAATGTTCAGCGCGAGCGCCGCATAGCGATCGAGAAACGAGAAGAACAACGCGCGGCGGGTGCTCATCTATAGGCAGCGTAGTACTTTCGTCCATGAAACGCCGCCATATCAAAAGACTCCACAGTTCGCATCGAGCATCCGCGCCAGGGCTTCCGCACGACCACGCCGGGAGGCGGCCAAGACCTTTGAAGCATCCGCCACCGTGCCTGGCAGCGCCGAGCGCGCTACGACGAAGGCCTGAAGAAACTGAGCAATGACTTCGGCGTTGTCCAGCGGCGCAATGGTCGTGATGCCGTTGGCACGGAGTGTCGCAGCCGTGTCTCCTGCCGCATCGGTCAAGCAGAGAATCGGGCGGCCTGCACGCAAGTATTCATACAGCTTGGCCGGAATCTGTGCATTGCAATTGCTGGCTTGCAAAAGAAGCAGGGCGTCAGCGCGCAGCATTTCGTGCAAGGCTTCGCGGTAGGGCAGGGGCGAGCACGCCTCGACATAGGCCTCGACGCCGTATTCGCCTGCTAGGCGCAGTAACAGGTCCTCCGCCATCGAAGCGCGAAACCGAACTTTCAGGGCCCCGGGCGCAATGGACCCGGCCTCGTGCAGGAGGCGCAGCGCGCCCATCAGTTGTGTGGGGTCGCGTTCGGAAGGGTAGACGATGCCGCTGTGAAGCAGCGTCAACGCTCCGGGATTCAAGGGGTTCTGCACGCCTGTGCTTTGGATGTCCGAAAACGACTCCTCGTCGTAGCCGTTTTCAAGCACGTGAATACGATTCGCCGACGCCGGATACCGTCGACCGTATTCGGCCGCGGCGCTGGGCGTCGTGAACGTGCTGCACGCCGCCACTGACAGGGTTCGGGATTCGATCTGCTGGTATTGGGACCGAGTCAGGGGGTCCGCCGGGTAGCCTTCCTGCGCCATCGGGTCGCGAAAATCGGCAATCCAGGGCAGGCCGCTACGGCGGTGTAATTCGGCGCCGATCACATGCGCGGTTGCAATGGGGTACGTGCTCCAGATCGCCTGCGGCTTGTATTGCCGGATGATTTGCATCCCTTGGCGCACGCCATCGAAGCGCCAACTGGCCCAGCGGTCGGGCCTAGCCGTGGCGCCAACGTAGCGGCCGGCCAGCGATAAGTGGCGCGCCGCGTCGAGCGCGAATGCCCGGCGCACGATGGTCTCTGTCGGGACATCGTCGTTGAGATCGTTGCTTGTGCGTTCGTAGGCGCGCGGGTGAGTGGTCAACACCAGAGGTCGCCAACCCAGACGAGGCAGGTGCTGAACGAAGCGAAGCGTGCGCTGGATGCCGCTGCTTCCTGCCAGAGGCGGGAAGTGGTAAGCGACCATCAGAACGGTTCCGTTTTGCTTCGTCACGCCCCGCTCGCATCTCGAAGGCGGTTCGCCGCGTTAGGCGGGAGCTTGCGTTCGGGCATTGACGCGCCTCCGGCGAAGAAATCCAGTTCCAGCGCAATGGCGGAAGCATTGACGCAACGCAGCGCGTAGCCGGTTCGGTGGCAGAACCGCCTCGAGTTCTCGGTTGAAGTCATGGCGATGCGGTGCTGGCCGCCTTCGGGCCGACGACTGCCGCCGATGCATCGTCTTCCCAATGACCTGCAGCCACTAGCTTGTTCTTGAGATTCGGTCTAGCAAAGCCGAGTGTCAATGCAAGCTTCGCCTGGTCTTGCGATTTCTCGAATTCGCCCAGATCGAAATACATCAATCCCAGGTTGTAGTGGGTGAAGCCATAGTCATCGGCATAACTCTCGGCTGCTGCCAGTTGGGCTAGAGCCTCCGCGCGCCGGCTCTGATTTTCCAGAAACGTGGCATACAGCATGCGAGCCGTCGTGTCGTCCGGCTTGAAGGCAACGGCCCGTAGAAAGTAGCACTCGACACTGTAGTGGGCGTTTGGCACCTGCGGCAACTTCAGGCGTTCGCCGTAGCGCATCATCGACAACAGCGCTTTAGGGTGGTTCGGGAACGCGCGTAGCGTGTAGTCAAGGTCGCCGCCGAGATAGCCCCGACTGCCCTTGATTAGCAGTTCTACCTCGGTCGTGAAATGCCTCGTCTCCACGATCGACAGCTTGTCTCTGTCGCTGCGATAGTCGTAGGGCCCGTATGCATTGGCCAGTGAGCCGCAGGCCATGGGCAGCGATTGCGCTTGAGCAGCATTCGCTAAGAGCAGCCACGTGGCGCCGACGACGAACGCGCTAACCGCAAACGTTGGCATGGAACTTTTCGGTCATTGGGATACCGTTTTCCACGGCGGGTATCGCGAGTCCCTCTATCCAGCGCAGACAATGGCTATGCACCTGATGCTGAGCTACCTGCTGCGAAAATGTGTGATCCGATTGCACGTCGAGACGTTCGGTCGTCGGCCGGAGTCGCGCAGCGACCCAATCTGGCCCTTGCCATGCCTCGACGAACTCCTTGGCCGTGTAGTCGTTTTCACTGAGCACCAGCAGAATTCGGCCATCAAAGCGTGCCCAACTGCGGGCCATGCGCAACGAAAACGGCACGATTGCACTGGAGGCTTCAGTGCGGGCTTGCGGTCGCAGTACCAGCGCGGTGCTCCGCGCAAGACCCCGCACCGCGCTTCCCCCGACCTGCCCGCGCAACAGCTTGTGCCAGAACTCGCGCTGCATCAGCCGCTGGGCGTAGTAATGCTTGACGTGGGTGGCCGCCAACGTGGCTTCCGACCGCACCCAGGGGTTGAGCAAGCACAGACCTTGCACGCGCGGGTCGTGCCCGCTGTCGTCCAGATACAGGAGTGCCGCGCTGGCGCCGTCGCACAGCCCCCAGAGCACGACGCGGCGCACCGTGGGCGCTTCGCGCAACAAGGTGTCGATGGCGGCTCCAATGTCGGCGCTGATGTGTTCGAAGTTGCGCGGCTCGCCCTCGCTGTCGCCCATGCCGCGCACGTCGAAGCGCAGCGTGGGCACGCCGGCGGCGGCCATGCCGCGCGCCTGCTGAACGAATTGGCGGTGGCTGCCGGCACGGTACTGCGGCCCGCCGACGACGATGAGCATGCCGGTGTCGCCAGGCTGCGCCGGCACGCTCAGCACGCCGATCAGGCGGTGACCCTCGCAATGAAACTGTACGGTGCGCTCGTCCGCGCTCATGCCGGCAACGCCTCGTCCTGAAGTTCCTGCATCGCATGCAGCGTGGCCTCGACCAGCCTTGGTGCATCTTCGATTTCCTGAGTCTGCCAGAACGCGGGCCCCGGAACCACTCGGGCGACCACGTCATGGCCGGCCTGCTGCCAACGTGTCAGTGCGGTCTGCGTGGCCGGGAGAAGCGGGGCATTGTCGCGTGATGATGTTTCCAGCCATACGCTGCGGCCGGCACCGACCGCCGGGGGCCACTGCGTCCGCTCCAGGCCCGATGTCAGCGCCGGATTCAGCACGTAGCCGGCAATCTGCGGCGACCGTCCCGCGGCCAGTTCCTGGCGCGGGTCCGCAGCGGCGGTCGAGGGCTTGCCGTCAACCAGAGAGGCCGCCATTTGCAAACGCAGGAACTGTTGCAGCAAGGCCTTGCCGGAGGCCGGGGGTTGCCAATGAAGCTGGCCCACGTCGCTGCCGATGCGCGCCGCCGCCTCTGCCGCCAGCAAACACCCTGCACGCAAGCCCCACAACGTCAGCGGCGCCGCGGGATGCTGCTCGCGCAGCCAGCGCGCGCCCTGTTCGACGTCGGCCACCCAATCGGCCCACGTGGCATCGCCGAAGTCCCCGCTGCTGTCACCGCAGCCCAGCAGGTCGATCTGCAGCACCGCGAAGCCGCTTTCAGCCAGCGTGCGCGAGGCCAGCGCCGCCATACGGCGCGACTTGTTCATCTCTTCGGCGAAGGGGTGCACGTAGAGCACGGCGCCGCGCACCGGTTGCGTTACGGGGGCGTGGTGAATGCAAAAGCGCTGCCCGCTGCGGCCGCCATCGGCTGCCATGAAGAAGGGGTGCAGGCCCGTCTCCATGTGCTTCAACCGCCGAGCTTGCCGTTCACGAAATCGACCAGCGAGCCCACGCTGGCGAACGTCTGGCCGTCGATGTCGTCGTCGTCGATGGTGATGCCGAGCTGTTCTTCCAGCGTCGTGATCAGCGTCACCACGGCCATCGAGTCGAGTTCGGGAATGGCGCCGAGCAGATGGGTCTGGCGCGTGAAGGCCTGGGCGCGGCCGCCAAGGCTCAATACCTCGTCGACGATCCGCAGCACCTCGCGTTGCACATCCATCGCAGTTTCCATGCCTTCCCATGCCTGTCTTCAGCCCCGGGATTCTAGGCGGCAGCCTCGCGGTGGCACGCATCGAATCCGTGGCGGACTGCGCATCGGCGGGCCGTCTCCGGGGCGGCTTGTCGCGGGCTCTGTGACATACTTTTTGACCCGCGGACATCACTGCGGCGCCATGCCGCGCCCGCCCACCATTTCATGCCCGAATCCCATCTGCTGCACGAACTGGTGAGCGTTTCGGCCTGGCAGCGGCCCGACGCCCAGGCGTTGAAGCACGCGGATGCCGGCCTGGCCTATGCGCAGCTCCAGGCCGCGGTGGCGGGTTTTGCCAGCGCCGCCGTTGGCCTGGGCCTGCAGCGCGGCGAGCGTGTGGGCATCTATCTGGAAAAGCGCATCGAAACCGTGGTCGCCAGCTTCGGCGCCACTGCCGCCGGCGGCGTGTTCGTGCCGATGAATCCGCTGCTGAAGGCCGAGCAGGTGGCCTTCATCGCGCGTGACTGCGAAGTGCGCGTGCTGGTCACGTCGCCCGAACGGCTGCAGCTTCTGTTGCCGGTGCTGGCGCAGTGCGAATCGTTGCGCCACGTGGTGTTGACCGAGCCCGCGCAGACGGCGCCTGCGTTGCCGCCGCAGGTGGCGTGCCATGTCTGGGCCGAACTGCTGCAGGCCGCGCCCGCCGCGGGCCACCGCGTCATCGACACCGACGTTGCCGCCATCCTCTACACCTCGGGCAGTACCGGGCGACCGAAGGGCGTGGTGCTGTCGCATCGCAACATGGTCGCCGGCGCGAAGAGCGTCGCCAGCTATCTGGGCAACCACGGCGGCGACACGCTGCTGGCCGCGCTGCCGCTGTCGTTCGACGCCGGCTTCAGCCAGCTCACCACGGCCTTCCACAGCGGCGCGCGTGTCGTGCTGTTGAACTACCTGCTGCCGCGCGATGTGCTGAAGACGCTGGCGCGCGAACAGGTCACCGGTCTCACGGCGGTGCCGCCGCTGTACATCCAGCTCGCGGCGCTGGAATGGCCCGAAGACATCAACAAGCATCTGCGCTACTTCGCCAACACCGGCGGCCGCATGCCGCGCGAGACGCTGAACCTGCTGCGCGCGAAGGCGCCGGCCGCGAAGCCGTTTCTGATGTATGGCCTGACGGAAGCCTTCCGCAGCACCTACCTGCCGCCGGAAGAGGTGGACCGCCGGCCCGATTCGATAGGCAAGGCGATCCCGAACGCCGAGATCCTGGTGCTGCGCGAAGACGGCAGCGAATGCGCGCCCGACGAGCCGGGCGAACTGGTGCACCGCGGTGCGCTGGTCGGCCAGGGTTACTGGGGCGACGCCGAGAAGACCGCCGAGCGCTACAAGCTGCTGCCCGGGCGCGAAGCGGGGCTGCAGCTTCCCGAATACGCGGTGTTTTCCGGCGACACCGTGCGCCGCGACGCCGAGGGCTTTCTGTACTTCATCGGCCGCCGCGACGAGATGATCAAGACCTCGGGCTACCGCGTCAGTCCGACCGAGGTCGAGGAGGCTTTGTACGCGACGCGCCTGGTCGGCGAATGCGTGGCCTTCGGCGTCGAGCACGCGACGCTGGGGCAGAGCATCCAGGTCATCGCCAGCGCACCCGACGGCAGCGCCGCACTCGACGCCGCAGCGCTCTCCGCTGCCTGCCGCCTGCACCTGCCGGCCTACATGGTGCCGGCCGGCTTCGAGGCGATGGCCGGGCCGCTGCCGCGCAACCCGAACGGCAAGATCGACCGCAAGCTGCTCGCCACCGCCTGGCTCGAACGCCAGGAGCTTTGACCCCACCCGAGACCGAGCCATGCCTGCTCAAGACAGACCGGTGCACGAGCCGATGAACCAGTTCGCCGTCAGGGACGGTGAACTGGTGGTGGGCGGCGAACGCCTTTCGGTGCTGGCCGCGCGTGTCGGCTCGACGCCGTTCTACGCCGTCGACCGCGCCCTGCTGCGCGCGCGCGCGGCCGAGCTGCGCGCCGCGCTGCCGCCGCAGGTCAGGCTGCATTACGCGATGAAGGCCAACCCGATGCCGGCAGTCGTTGGCTTGATGGCCGGGCTGGTGGACGGCATCGACGTGGCGTCCGCAGGTGAGCTGAAGGTGGCGCTGGATGCCGGCGCCGACGCCGCCGAGGTCAGCTTCGCGGGGCCGGGCAAGCGCGACATCGAACTGCGCCAGGCGGTGGCTTCGGGCGTGTTGGTGAACGTCGAATCGATGAGGGAACTCCCGGTTCTCGCTGCGGCTTCGCAGGCGCTGGGCCGGCCCGCGCGCGTGGCGGTGCGCGTGAACCCCGACTTCGAGCTCAAGGGTTCGGGCATGAAGATGGGCGGCGGGCCCAAGCAGTTCGGCGTCGACGTCGAAGTCGTGCCCGAGATGCTGGCGCGAATCGCCGAAGCGGGTCTGGCCTTCGAAGGTTTTCATCTGTTCGCGGGCTCGCAGAACCTGCGCGCCGAATCGATCTGCGAAGCGCAGTGCAAGAGCTACGAACTGGCGCTGCGGCTGGCCGCGCATGCGCCGTCGCCGGTGAAGTTCCTCAACCTGGGTGGCGGTTTCGGCATCCCGTATTTCCCGGGCGAGAAGCGGCTGGACCTGGCGCCCATCGGCGCCAATCTGCAGGCGCTGGTGCAGCGCGCGGCGCTTGAGTTGCCAGCCGCGCACATCGTCATCGAGCTCGGCCGCTATCTGGTCGGCGAGGCCGGTGTCTATGTCACGCGCGTCATCGACCGCAAGGTCTCGCGTGGCCAGGTCTATCTGGTGTGCGACGGCGGGCTGAACCACCATCTGGCGGCGTCGGGCAACTTCGGCCAGGTGGTGCGCAAGAACTACCCGGTCGCCATCGGCACCCGCGCCGACGCCACGGCGCGCGAATCGGTGTCGGCGGTCGGGCCGCTGTGCACGCCGCTGGATCTGCTGGCCGAACGGCAGGAGCTTGCGCCAGCCGATGTCGGCGACCTCGTCGTCGTCTTCCAGTCCGGAGCCTACGGCGCCAGCGCCAGCCCGCAGCAGTTCCTGGGCCACCCGTGCGTCGTGGAAGTGCTTGTCTGAGACACGCGCACATCGCCGGCTGAGCCCGCTGGCGGCGGCTCTGCATGGCGTGGCGGCCGCCGCGGCGGCTGTCGCGGCAGTGGGCCTGGCGCTGCACCACCCGTTGTCGGTGTCGCTGGCGCTGCTGGGCTGCGTGGCGCTGGCCGCTGCCAATTTCGTGTGGCCGCTGTGCTGGCTGTTGCTGCTGCCGGCGCTGCTGCCGCTGCTGGGGTTGATGCCGTGGAGCGGCTGGCTGACGTTCGAGGAGTTCGACATCGCCGTGCTCGCCATCGCGGCGGGCGGCCATCTGCGGCTGGCCTGGCGCCGGCCCGGCGCACGCGGCGTGGCCGGTGCGTCGGCGTTGAAGGGGCTGGTGCTGCTGGCCTATGGCGCCGTTGTGGCGCTCAGCGTGTGGCGCGGCTTTCAAGCCGGCGGCGGTTTTGAATGGGGCTGGTGGCAGGGCTACCACGAGCCGATGAACGCGTTGCGCGTCGGCAAGAGCTTCTTTCTCTTTCTGCTGCTGCTGCCGCTGTGGCGCGCGGCGCTGCGCGAGACACCGCAGGCCGCGCCGCGCCGGCTCGCCGCCGGGCTGGCGGCGGGGCTGGGCGTCGTCGCGTTGCTCGGCTTGTGGGAGCGCCTGGCCTTTACCGGGCTGGCCGATTTTTCCAGCGACTACCGCATCACCGCGATGTTCTGGGAGATGCATGTCGGTGGCGCCGCACTCGACGGCTTTCTGGCGCTGACGATGCCGTTTGCAGTGCATCAGCTCATGCAGAAGCAGGCCGCGTGGCGCTGGGGGCTGGCCGCCGCCGCGGTGCTGCTGGGCGCCTACGCCTGCCTGGTGACGTTTTCGCGCGGCGTCTATCTCGCGGTGCCGCTGGGGCTGGCGCTGAGTCTGGGTCTGCAGACCTGGCGCGCGCGCCGCGCGCGGGGCCGCCTGGTGCAAGCGCAAGCAGCCGTGGGTGCGCCACAGGGGCGCCCGGCCTTGCTGGGCTGGGCCGGATTCACGGCGCTGGCGTTCTGGATCTTTCCCGGTTCGGGCTACCGCGGCCTGCTTGCCTGCCTTGGCGCCGTGGTGCTGCTGCTGCCGATGGCGGCGTGCTGGCGCCGTCTGCCGGGGCGCACCTGGGCCGGCGGCATCGCCCTGGGTGCATTCGTGGCGCTGCTGCTCGGGCTGGCGTCGCTTGCGGTCGCCAAGGGCGCGTATGTGGCCTATGCGGTGGCCTGGGGCACGGGTGCGGCGCTGCTGATCGGAGCGCGCTGGCGCGGGCGTGGGCGCGAGCCGATGGCGGCGCTGCATCTCGGTCCCTACATGCTGGCTGCGTTCATCGCGCTGCTGCTGACCATTCCGCTGGTGGCCGGCCATTGGGGCGACCCGGCGGCCGTGTGGGCGGCCATACCCGCCGCGTTGCTGCTGCTGGCGTTGGCCTTGTGGTCGGGCCGCGGGGCTGCGCCGCATTGGCCCGAGTCGTGGCGCTGGCAGGGCGGTTTGTTGGCGGCGATGGCGGCGTCGGCGCTGCTCGTCGGCGTGTTGCTCGGCGGCGCCTACATGGAGAACCGTTTCTCGACCGGGGGTCAGGATGTCGAAGGCCGCGGTGAACACTGGCGCCAGGCGTTGTCGCTGCTGCGTTCACCGGCCGACTGGGCTTTCGGCAAGGGGGCGGGCCGGTTCCCGGCGGACCAGTTCCTGACCGGCCTGGCGGAAGATCAGACCGGCGACTACCGTCTGCGCAGCGACGGCAGTCAGCCGTATCTGGCGCTCTATGCCGGCAAGCACGTGCAGGGCTGGGGCGAGATTTTTCGCGTTTCGCAGCGCGTGGCGCCCATCACCGGCGGAGCCGTCGTGCATGCCGAGGTGCGGGCCAAGGCGGACGCGAGCCTGCACCTGGAGGTCTGCGAAAAGCACCTGCTTTACAACGCAGCGTGCCGCACGCGAAATGTCGAAGTCAAGGCGCAGCCGGGCGTGTGGCAGCCGTTGCAGTTGCCGCTGCTCGGGCCGGCGCTGACACGGGGGCATGTTTTTGCACCGCGACTGATCGTGTTTTCTATGGCGGTCGAATCGGCCGGGCACGAGCTGGACGTGCGCGCGGTGCAGCTCGTCGACAACCGTGGCCGCGAGCTCATCAACAACGGTGACTTCCGTCACGGCATGGCGCGCTGGTTCTTCAGCAGCGACCGCCACCACCTGCCGTGGCACATGAAGAACATGCTGTTGCACGTGGTGTACGAGCAGGGGCTGCTGGGCGCTGTGCTGCTGAGTCTGCTGGTGGTGGGTGCGCTGTGGCGGGTCGTGTTCGGCCATGCCCGCGACCATGAACTGGCGCCGCCGCTGGCGGGCGCGCTGCTCGGCGTTCTGGCGGTCGGGCTGTTCGACAGTCTGCTCGATGTGCCGCGGCTGGCGTTTGTGTTCTATCTGCTGCTGGCGGTGGCGCTGACCTTGCCCGCTTTCCGGCCTTCCCGCGCGACCCCCTAAAATGCGCGGTTCGCCCGTCCGACGGGCCCGCCCAGTTTCTGTCAAGGAAGACCGCCGTGTTCATCTCCGAAGCCTTTGCCCAGACCGCCACCGCCAGCGGCCCCGCATCGTTCCTGACCGGCCCGCTGCCGATGTTGGTGCTGATGATGGTGGCGATGTTTTTCCTCATCATCCGCCCGCAGCAGAAGAAGCAGAAGGAGCACAAGGCGATGATCGAGGCCATCGCCAAGGGTGACGAGGTCATCATCGGTGGCGGCGTGCTCGGCCGCGTCAGCAAGATCGGCGAGAGCTTCCTGCACATCGAGGTGGCCTCGGGCGTCGAACTGCAGGTGCAGCGCGGCGCCGTGGTGCAGGTGCTGCCCAAGGGCACGTACAAATAAGCCGTCATGAACCGCTACCCCTGGTGGAAGTACGCGATCCTCGGATTCGCGTTGTTGATCGGCCTGCTGTACACGGTGCCCAACCTGTACGGCGAGGCGCCGGCGGTGCAGGTGTCCAGCGGCAAGGCGACGCTGAAGATCGATGCGTCGATGGTGCAGCGTGTCGAGCAGGTGCTCAGCGACGCCAAGGTGCACCCCGACTTCGTGCAGTTCGACGGCAACTCGGTGCGTGCGCGCTTCGACAACACCGACATCCAGTTGAAGGCCAAGGACGCGATCACGAAGGCGCTGAATCCTGACGCCAACGACCCGAGCTGGATCGTCGCGCTGAACCTGGTGTCGCGTTCGCCGGCCTGGATGGCCAGGCTGCACGCACTGCCGATGTACCTGGGCCTGGACCTGCGCGGCGGCGTGCACTTCCTGATGCAGGTGGACATGAAGTCGGCGCTGACCAAGCGCGCCGAGGCCTACACCGGCGACATCCGCACGATGCTGCGCGAGAAGGACATCCGCCACGCCGGCATCACGCGCGAAGGCAACAACGTCGAGGTGCTGTTCCGCGATGCCGCCACGGCGCAGAAGGCGCAGGGTCTGCTGCTCGACCAGTTGCCCGACCTGCAATGGGCCACCGAGCCGCAGGGCAGCGAGGTCAAGCTGGTCGGCACGCTGAAGCCGGCGGCGGCGATACGCGTGCAGGAGCAGGCGCTGAAGCAGAACATCACCACGCTGCACAACCGCGTCAACGAGCTGGGCGTGGCCGAGCCCGTGATCCAGCAGCAGGGCGTGGACCGCGTGATCGTTCAACTGCCGGGCGTGCAGGACACCGCGAAGGCCAAGGACATCATCGGCCGCACCGCGACGCTCGAGATCCGCATGGTCAACGACAGCACCGAGGCGCGCGACGCGATGCGCGGCGCGGGGCCGGTGCCGTTTGGCAGCGAGCGTTTCCTGGAACGCGGCGGCGTGCCCATCATCGTCTACCGCCAGGTCATCCTGACGGGCGAAAACCTCACCGATGCGCAGCCCGGCTTCGACGGCCAGACGCACGAACCTTCGGTCAACCTGACGCTGGACAGCAAGGGCTCGCGCATCTTCCGCGACGTGACGCGCGAGAACGTCGGCAAGCGCATGGCGATCCTGCTGTTCGAGAAGGGCAAGGGCGAGGTCGTCACGGCGCCGGTGATCCGCAGCGAGATCGGCGGCGGGCGGGTGTCGATCACCGGCCGCATGACGACGCAGGAGGCGGCCGACCAGGCGCTGCTGCTGCGCGCCGGCTCGCTGGCCGCGCCGATGGAGATCATCGAAGAACGCACGATCGGCCCGAGCCTGGGCGCCGACAACATCGCCAAGGGCTTCAACAGCGTGAAGTACGGCTTCGTGGCGATTGCCACGTTCATGTGCGCGTACTACCTGCTGTTCGGCGTGTTCTCGACGCTGGCGCTGGCGTTCAACCTGCTGCTGCTGATTGCGCTGCTGTCGATGCTGCAGGCCACGCTGTCGCTGCCGGGCATCGCGGCCATCGCACTGGTGCTGGGCATGGCGATCGACTCGAACGTGCTCATCAACGAACGGGTGCGCGAGGAACTGCGCGGCGGCGCGTCGCCGCAGGCGGCCATCAACACCGGCTACGAACGCGCGTTCGCGACCATTCTCGATTCGAACATCACGACACTGATCGCCGGCCTGGCGCTGCTGACCTTCGGTTCCGGCCCGGTGCGCGGCTTCGCGGTCGTGCACTGCCTGGGCATCGTGACGTCGATGTTCTCGTCGGTGATGTTCTCGCGCGGTCTGGTCAATTTCTGGTACGGCCGCCAGAAGAAGCTGAAGTCGGTATCGATCGGCCAGGTCTGGCGGCCCGCCGGCAGCCCGCCGGCAGCCAAGGTCTGAGGACGCACGATGGAGTTCTTCCGTATTCGACGCGACATACCGTTCATGCGGTATGCGCTGGTCCTCAACATCATCTCGTTCATCACCTTCGGCGCCGCGGTGTTCTTCATCGCCACGCGCGGCCTGCATCTGTCGATCGAGTTCACCGGCGGCACCGTGATCGAGGTGGCCTACGCGCAGTCGGCCGACATCGACCGCACGCGCTCGACGGTCGAGAAGATGGGCTTCGGCGAGGTGCAGGTGCAGAACTTCGGCACCTCGCACGACGTCGCCATCCGGCTGCCGCTGCACCCCGACGTGAAGCAGAGCGAAGTGGTGGGGCGCGTCTTCGATGCCCTGTGCCGGGCCGAGAACGGCAGCGCCGGCACCAAGCAGTACACCACGCCGCAGGGCGAGCAGGTGAGCCGGCCGTCGTGCACCACTGCCAGTGGTGCCGAGCCGTTGACGTTGTCGCGCACCGAGGTCGTCGGGCCGTCGGTCGGCGAAGAGCTGAAGTGGGACGGGCTGAAGGCGTTGCTGGCCACGGTGACGGGCATCGTGCTGTACCTGGCCTTCCGCTTCGAGTGGAAATTCTCGATCGCCGGCATCATCGCCAACCTGCACGACGTCGTCATCATCATCGGCTTCTTCGCGTTCTTCCAGTGGGAGTTCTCGCTCGCCGTGCTGGCGGCTGTGCTGGCGGTGCTGGGCTATTCGGTCAACGAGTCGGTGGTGATCTTCGACCGCATCCGCGAAACCTTCCGCCGCATGCGCAAGATGAGCACGCACGAGGTGATAGACCACGCGATCACCAGCACCACCAGCCGCACCATCATCACCCACGGCTCGACGCAGATGATGGTGTTGTCGATGCTGTTCTTCGGTGGCCCGACGCTGCACTACTTCGCCGTTGCGCTGACCATCGGCATCCTGTTCGGCATCTATTCGTCGATCTTCGTCGCCGCCGGCATCGCGATGTGGCTGGGCGTCAAGCGCGAGGACCTGGTCAAGGTAGGGGCGAAGGAGGTTGACCCGAACGACCCCAACGCCGGGGCAGTGGTGTAGAGTCAAAAGACCCACCGCCACTCCCGAACACAGCGCTAGACATGGCGACCGGCGCTCCTTCTTCCGCGAACTTCGCCGGCCAGGCAAGGCGTCTGTACACCGAGGAGCTCGTCAAGGGGCTGGTCGCGCTGGTTCAGGCAGCCATCGACGGCGCCCGCGGCCTGCTGGACAAACCGTCGGAACACGCCACGCTGCAACGCCGGCGTGACCTCGTCCAGGGCCTGATGAACGGCGCCCAGGGCTGGCACCGCAGCATGGTCGGCGGCCTACGCCATGTGCTGATGCAGGGCGCCAGCGCCGCGCGCACCGGCGAGACGCCGGCGCCGGGCGTGGCGGCGGGCGCGCTGACACTGGTGGAAGACGATGTCATCGAACTCGAGATCGTCACCTCGCGCCTGGCGCTGGCCATCATGGACCGCGCTTCGTGGGAGTTTGCCGACCTGCGCTCGCGCGTGGCCCACCTTGAAGGCCGCACCGAACTCGATCCGCACGACATGCTGCGCGCCCATGTGCTGGCGCGCATCGTCTTCGAGGCCTGGCGCAGTTCGGGCCAGACGCTGGAGGCCTGGCGTGAGCTGCAGCCGGTGCTGCATGAGGAATTCGCACTGCTCGTCGAAGAGGCCTATCACGAGGTGAACCGCTGGCTGGCCGAACACAACGTGCTGCCCGAGGTCGACCTGCGGCCCTTCATCCGTCGTTCGCGGGCGCCGCATCCGGGTTCGGGAATGGCCGGCATGTGGAATGCCGGCGACAGCGGCAGTGGCGGTGCGTCGGTGTCGGGCGCGATGTCTGGCGCGTCGGGTTACCACGCGCCGTCGGCCTACGGCGGCCATACCGGCGGCGGCCACTCGGGCGGCGGCTTCGCGGGCTCGGGCGGCAGCGCGCTGCGGGGCGCCGCGGTGGGTGATGAGACCCGCATGATGACGCGCGCCGCGCCGCTGGCGCGCAGCCGCGACCACGCTGAAGCGGTGCTCGGACGCCTGAACCGGCTCGTCGGCCGCCATGTGCCGAGCTTCGCTCACACAAGCCACGGCGCGCAGGTGCCGGCGCGTGTCTCGCCGGCGCTCGCGCGTGCGATCGACAGCGCCGAGATCGGCATCCGCCAGCGCCTGGCGTCCACCACATTGCGCGGCGAGCTGGTGGTGACGACGCCGGTGCTGCTGGAAGACATGCACCAGCGCAAGCAGGTGCTGAAGAAGGCCGCCGCGTCGCCCGAGGAGCGGGCGACGATCGAGATCGTGGCGCTGCTGTTCCAGAGCATCCTCACCGAAGAGCGCATTCCGGCCGCGGTGCGCGTCTGGTTCGCGCGCCTGCAGATGCCGGTGCTGCGCGTGGCGGTGAGCGAGCCCGACTTCTTTGCGACGGTCGACCATCCGGCGCGCCGCCTGATCGACCGCATGGGGGCCTGCGTGATGGGCTTCGACAGCGCAACGCAGGGCGTCGGCGATGCGCTGGAAAAGGAGATCAAGCGTGTCGTGCAGGTCGTCGAGGCCTACCCCGACACCGGCCGGCGCGTCTTCCAGACCGTGCTGACCGAGTTCGAGAAGTTTCTCGAACACTACTTCCGCAACGAGAACGAAGCGACGAAGAAGGGCGTCTCGCTGGCCCAGCAGGTGGAGCAGCGCGAGACGATGGCGATCCAGTACACGATCGAGTTGCGGCGCATGCTCAACGAGGTGCCGGTGCAGGAAGGCGTGCGCCAGTTCCTGTTCCACGTCTGGGCCGACGTGCTGGCCACCACCGCGGTGCGCTTCGGCGCGCAGGGTGCGCAGACGCGCACGATGAAGCGCGCCGCCGCCGACCTCATCTGGTCGGCCAGCGCCAAGGTCACGCGCGAAGAGCGCGCCGAGGTCATACGCCGCCTGCCGCCGCTGCTGAAGTCGCTGCGCGAGGGCATGGCGTCGGCCGGCATGGACAGCGGGCGCCAGGACGAACAGATCCAGCAGTTGAACAACTCGCTCGCGGCGGCGTTCACCGCGAAGGCGGCGGTGATTCCCGACGACCGCCTGCGCGAACTGATGGAGCGGCTGGAGACGCTGGAGGAACTGCTGCCCGACGCCGAGGACGTGCAGATCGACGAATCGATGGTGCTCGATCTGTCGGGCCACCAGAGTGCCGATCTGGAAGTCGTGCTCGATGGCGGCTCGATGCCGACGCCGGCGATGCTGGCCTGGGCGCGCGAGCTGCAGGTCGGGAGCTGGTACATGCTCGAGTACCGCGGCCACAACGAAGCCATGCAACTCGCCTGGCAGGGCCTGCGCAAGCAGCTCTCGCTGTTCGTCTCGCCGAAGGGGCGCTGCGTGCTGTTCCAGCAACAGCGGCTGGCGTCGTATCTGCAGGCCGGGCTGCTGCTGCCGGCGCAGGACGAATCACTCACCGTGCGCGCCACGCGCAGCGCGCTGGCCAAGCTGGATGTCGACGCGTCGCGCCTGCTGAACTAGGGCCCGCGCACGCGAGCGCGCGCCCGCATTTTCAGTGGATCAGCCGGTCTTCGGCGTCGACGAACAATTCGTCGAGGATCAGCGCGTCCGGCTCTTCGCCCAGACTCCAGAAGACCATCAGCACGATGATCTTCAGGTCTTCGAGTTCGATCGGCCCGGCGCCCACCGCAGTGGCGCGGTCGATGACCATCTCGCGCATCGGTGCCGGCAGCACGCCGGCCGATTCGAGGAAGCAGATGAAGCCGATCGACTCTTCGCCCAGCAACTCGCGCTCGGCATCGGAATACAGGCGGATGCTGCCGGCGGCGGCGCTGCCGCTGACCGATTCGGCACTGTTGGCCAGGCCGTCGAGCCAGCGCAGCGCTTCCTGGATTTCTTCCGACTCGAAGCCGACAGCCGACAGTTTGCGCCGCAACTGCTGGTGGTCGGGACAGGCGTCCGGCCGCCAGTAATTCTCGTAGAGGTACACCAGCACATCGAACATGAAAACACTATACCCCAGCGATTTCGGCGCTGCGTTTCAGCCGGTGTGACGCCTTTGGTAAAGGCCGCCCGCCAGGCGCGCGACGAGGCCGTCGAGTTCGAGTTCGAGCAGCCGGCCGCTGAGCTCGGCGGTGCTCCAGCCGGTGCGCGCCTGCAGCGCGTCGATCGTCATCGGGTCGTGCCCCAGGGCGTCGAGCAACGCATCGGCGGGCGCCGCGGGCGCCGCCGCGCTTGGGGTGTCGGGTCGCTGCGACGGCGGCAACGGCCCGCGCAGCGTCTCGATGATCTCGTCGGCCGACTCCACCAGCATCGCGCCCTGGCGTATGAGTTCATGGCAGCCGCGGCTCTGCGGGGCGTGGATCGAACCCGGCACCGCGAACACTTCGCGCCCGGCCTCGGCGGCCAGCCGCGCCGTGATCAGCGAGCCCGAACGCAGTGCCGCTTCGACCACCAGCGTGCCGCGTGACAGGCCGGCGATGATGCGGTTGCGCAGCGGAAAGTGGGCCGGCAGCGCCGGCGTGCCGGGCGCGAATTCGCTGAGCACGACACCCTGCTCGACGATGCGGTGCGCAAGCGCGCGATGGCGGCTCGGGTAGACGCGGTCGAGCCCGGTGCCGACGACCGCGATGGTGCCGGCCACGGCTTGCAGCGCGCCTTCGTGCGCGGCGCCGTCGATGCCCAGCGCCAGACCCGAGACGACGACAATGCCCGCACCGCCGAGCTGGCGCGCGAAGCCGCGTGCGTTGTCGGCGCCCTGCGCACTCGGATGGCGGCTGCCCACCACCGCCACGCTGGTGGCCTGCAGCAGGTCGAGCCGCCCCTGCGCGTACAGCAGCAGCGGCGGGTCGGCGGTGTGCAGCAGCAGCGGCGGATATGCGGTGTCGCCGAGCGTGAACACGTGGCGGTCTTGGGCGCCGGCCAGCCACGCCTGCGCGGCGGCCAGGCGGGGTGCGAAATCCGGCGCTTCGGTGGCCAGCGCGCGGCTGGCAGCCGCGCCCAGGCGTTCACGCCAGTGTGCCGGCGACGCGCTGAGCACCGCGTCGGGCGTGCCGAATGCGGCCAGCACGCGCCGCACGCCGTCACGGCCGAGGCCCGGCGTTTCCAGCAGCCGCAGCCAGGCGGCGAAGTCGTCGGGCGCCAAGCTTCAGCCGCGCGACCGCGCCGCCGTCAAGGCTGGGTGAAGCGGTCGCCGGCGTGCACCGGGTCCTTCACCGTCAGGATCAGCGCATACGACACGCGGTCGAAGACGCTGAACACGAACAGCAGCCCGTCGCGCTCGTCGGGCAGCAGCATGGCCTGCTTCTTCGCGCCGGTGCTGTCGATGGCCGGCAGCCCGGCGCGCCACAGCGCCAGCACGTTGCCGCGCTCCATGCCGTCGCGCTTCCCGCGATTGATGGCCACGATCTGGTTCTGGCCGGCCGTCAGCGCGTCGCCGTAGACCGAGATCACGCGGCCGTCCACCGGCGCCTTCGGCGCGTGCGGCACATAGGCCGTGAGGTCGCTCTGGGGTACCGGCGACAGGCGGTCGCCGATGTTGGCTTCCAGCCGGGTGCTGCTGATCCTGAAGGTGGCCGGCACGACCGGCCCGCCGTCGGCTCCTTCGGAGCCGGCGCGCACGAATTCGGCCGATCCGACGTAGCGCGCTTCATAGCCCAGCAGCTCGTGCGTCAGCGGGTCGACCAGCGGTTTGGGCTCGCGGAACAATCTGAAGTCGTGCGCCCCATGCAGGTCGCCGCGCACATAGGCTGTCTCGCCGCGCGACACCATCACGCGGCCTTCCTGGGTGGCGACGATGCGCGGCGCGCTTTCGAGCTCGTTGTCGTTGAAGACCACTGCTTCGTTGAGGAAGGGGCCGATCAGGTTGAGCGGGATCGACGCGATGGCGCCGTTGTCCAGCACACTGCTGCGCACGTGTGGCGACAGCTTCACCGTGCCCAGCCCGTCGCCCGCATCCGACTGGCCGACGCGCAGCCGTGCGCGGTCACCCAGCCGTTCCAGCACCAGCACCTGGCCTGGATAGATCAGGTGCGGGTTGTGGATCTCGTCCATGTTCATGCCCCACAGCTCGGGCCAGCGCCAGGGGCTGACGAGAAACAGCTTGGAGATGTCCCACAGCGTGTCGCCGCGCTGCACCGTGTGCGTGGCCGGTGCGTTGGGCGCGAGCGCCGACAGCGGCACGCCAGCGGCGGCCACCTCACGCGCGGTGTCGCGCTGCTCGGCGGTGATCGGAAAATGCGGCTCGGCCGCGACCGCGGGCCCCGCCAGAACCAGCCACAGCGCTGCGCAGCCAGTGGATGCGGCAGCCGTGAAGGCGCCGGCGAGGTGTCCAGGGCGGCGTGGGCTCATAAATTGGGGTCTCCTGGCGGGCGCCCGCACGGGTGCCACAATCTTGCCTGACGGGGTGTGAAAATGCTCACTTGATTTCACAGATTCTGCCCGTAAACCCTTGATATCGCAATGAAAGTGGCCCTCAGGCGAAGTGCCCGTGCAGACTGTCACGATGATCGTCGTTGTGCCCGGTCCACAGCTGTTGCGACCTGTTTCCGCGACCCCGCGAAATTCCCTTTCCTCGACCCATGGCCTCTCTGAGCATTCTGCGCTACCCCGACCCCCGTCTGCATACCGTTGCCAAGCCGGTGGCCGTGGTCGACGAGCGCATCCGCCAGCTCGTCACCGACATGCTGGAAACGATGTACGCGGCCGATGGCGTCGGCCTGGCGGCGACCCAGGTCGACGTGCACGAACGTGTGATCGTGATGGACACGTCGGAGCAGCACGACGACCCGGTGGTGCTGATCAACCCCGAGATCATCGAACGCAGCGAAGAGATGAAGGTCTCGGAGGAGGGCTGCCTGTCGGTGCCGCAGATCTACGACCGCGTCGAGCGCCACGCGCGCGTCAGGGTGCGCGCGCTCGGGCGTGACGGCCAGACCTTCGAGATGGACGCCGAAGGGCTGCTCGCCGTGTGCGTGCAGCACGAGATGGACCATCTGCTGGGCAAGGTGTTCGTCGAATACCTCAGCGGACTCAAGCGCGACCGCATCCGTACCAAGATGCTGAAGAAGACACGCGAAGAGCAGCGTGCATGAGGGTGCCGGCGTGAGGGTGGGATTTGCCGGCACGCCGGAGTTCGCGCGCCAGGCGCTGCGCGCCGTCGCCGATGCGGGCTTTCAGGTGCCGCTGGTGCTGACGCAGCCCGACCGCCCCGCGGGGCGCGGCCTGAGGCTGCAGCCCTCCCCGGTGAAGGCGCTGGCTGGCGCGCTCGGCATGGCGGTGGTGCAACCGCGCAGCCTGCGCCTGGACGGCCGCTTTGCCGATGACGCCGTTGCCGCGCAGCGCGTGTTGCAGGACGCCGCGCTCGATGTGCTGGTGGTGGCCGCGTACGGGCTGATTCTGCCGCCGTGGGTGCTGGCGATGCCGGCGCGCGGCTGCCTGAACATCCACGGCTCGCTGCTGCCGCGCTGGCGCGGCGCGGCGCCGATCCAGCGCGCCATCGAAGCGGGTGATGCGTTGACCGGTATCACCATCATGCAGATGGACGCCGGCCTCGATACCGGGCCGATGCTGTTGAGCCGGGGCCTGCCGATCGCCCACGATGACACGGCGGCCACCCTGCACGACCGTCTGGCGGCGCTGGGCGCCGCGCTGGTGGTTCAGGCGCTGCAACACCTCGCGACGCTGGCGCCAACGCCACAGCCGCCAACGGGCGCCACCTATGCACAGAAGATCGACAAGGCCGAGGCATTGATCGACTGGGCCGCACCGGCGGCCGTGATCGAATGCCGCATTCGTGCCTTCGACCCCTTTCCGGGCTGTCACTTCATGCTCGACGGTGAGGCCGTGAAGGTCTGGCGCGCCGCGGTCGTCGATGCCAGCGCCGAGCCCGGACAGGTGCTGGCGGCCGCCAACGAACTGGTCGTGGCCTGTGGTGAGCAGGCGCTGTCGCTGCACACGCTGCAACGCACCGGCGGGCGCCGCGTGGCGGTGGGCGACTTCCTGCGCGGCCATGCGGTGGCTGTCGGCGCGCGCCTCTGAGACCGGCCTCAAGTGGTGCGGCGAACGACCGATATCCCGGCCAACCCCCGGAATTCGACCGACCCATGCGCCGCTTCGCCCTCGCCCTGTTCACCTGCCTGCCGCTGTGGCTGACGGGCTGCGACATGCTGGGCATTGAAAGCGCCAGCGCCATCGCGGCGCGCAAGGACGCCGAGGGCCGCGCCGTCGGCGGCGGCTGCCGCTACTCCGGCCGCAGCATCGAGGACTGCTACGCGCAGAACCGGCGCTCCGAGAAGGCCGCCGTCTTCGCAGGCTGGCGCGAGATGAACGACTACATGCGCGAAAACAAGATCGACACCGTGCGTGCGCCGGGCAGCACCGAAATGGCGGCCCAGCCCGACGACGGCGCGGCGCCGGCCAAACGCGGCGCGGCCGAGCACAAGTCGTCCTGACGCCTGGCGGGCCGGTGCGGCGCGCCGCGCAAGCGGGCTGAATGGACCGCGCGCTCAAGGGCCGCGCTCGCAACCCGCAACTCCCGACAGATGCAGCCTGTCGCACCGCCATGCGGCCCGTCGCATGATGCGCGCGCGGCGCGGCCGCTTGCGGCACAGTGCGCGGCACCCGAACCGCAAGGACTGCCGATGAAAACGCTCTTCACGACCCTGCTGGCCAGCGTGGCCGGTTTCATGATCGTCACGTCGCCGGCCGCCCATGCCGCGACCGAAGGCTCCGGCAAGGTGGTGAGCGAGACGCGTGCGGTCAGCGACTTCGACGCCATCGCGCAAAGTGGCGACATCGACATCCTGGTGCGCCAGGGCGCGCGCGAGGGCGTGCAGATTCAGGCCGAGGACAACCTGCTGCCGCTGATCGAAACGGTGGTGGAACAGCGCTCGGCCGGCCGCACGCTGATGATCCGCTTCAGGAAGGGCGAGAACATCCGCAGCCACAAGCCGGTGAAGGTGACGGTGGACGTGATCCACCTGACGTCGGTGGCGACCGCGGGCTCCGGCGACGTGGTGGTCGAAGCATTGAAGACGCCGTCGCTCAGGCTGGCACTGTCCGGCGCCAGCGACGCCAAGCTGCAGGGGCTGACGACCGAGCACTTCGAAATCCACATCTCCGGCAGCGGCGATGTCGCCGCACGCGGCAGCGCGACGCAGCTCAAGCTCAGCATCGCCGGCAGCGGAGATGCCGACCTCGCGGACCTGACGGCCGACGACGTGAGCGTGCGCATCGCCGGCAGCGGCGATGCCAAGGTCACCGCGAACAAGGCCTTGAGCGTCTCGGTGGCCGGCAGCGGCGACGTGAGCTATGGCGGCGCGGCAACGGCGGTGAAGACCTCGGTGGCCGGCAGCGGATCGATCCAGCGCCGCTGACGGGCCGCTGAGAGGCATGCCCGGATGGGACAATCCGGGCATGTCGTTTCCGCTTTCCGGCGCCGCCCCGATCTGGCGCCACCCCGAATTCCGCCGTGGCGCGGTCGAGATGACGGGCATCTCGCTGGGTATCGCGGCATGGGGGCTGATCACCGGCGTGACGATGGTCAAGTCGGGCATGACGGTGCCGATGGCGGTGCTGATGTCGCTGCTGGTCTATGCCGGCACGGCGCAGCTTGCGGTGCTGCCGCTGATGGCCAGCGGCGCGCCGATCTGGGTCGTCTGGGCCACCGCCATCTGCGTCAATCTGCGCTTCGTGATCTTCAGCGCCCAGTGGCGGCCGTATTTCGGCGCCTACCCACGCTGGTTGCGCGCGCGGCTGGCGTACTTCACGGCTGATCTGAACTACGTCGTCTTCATGAAGCGCTTCCCGAAGCCCGAACCCGCGCCCGAACACCTGCCGTACTTCTGGGGCGGCATTGCCGTGAACTGGCCCTCGTGGCAAGTGCCGTCGCTGCTGGGCATCGCGCTCGGCGACGTGATCCCGGCGGGCTGGGGCATCGGCTTTGCCGGCACCGTGGCGCTGGTGGGACTGACGTGCTCGCTGCTGGTGGACGGGGCCTCGCTGGTGGCCGCTGGCGTGGCAGCTTGTGCCGCCGTGGCGGCCTACGCGCTGCCGCTCAAGCTCAACATCCTGGTGGCCATTGCCGCAGCGGTGGCGGTGGGCCTGCTGATCGACCACACGACGGCGCGCACGGTGCTGCCGCTGGACGACGAGACATGAGGCGCGAGCGCGTGCAATGAACACCTGGCAATCGGTGCTCACCATCGTCGGCCTGGCCGCAGTCACGCTGCTCACGCGCGGCTTCTTCCTGCTGCCCGAGCGCGAGATCCCGCTGCCCGGCTGGCTGCGCCAGGGCCTGCGTTATGCACCGCTGGCGGCGATGGCGGCGGTGGTCGCGCCCGAGATCGTGATGAATGGCAACCACCTGATCGACACCTGGAAGGACGCCCGCCTGTACGCGGCGGCGGCCGGCGCGGCCTACTACTTCTGGCGCCACGGCATCCTCGGCACCATCGTCGTCGGCACCGGGACCATGCTGTTGCTGCGCGCCGGGCTGGGCTGGTGACGACGAGTCTGCGAAACTGGTGCCATGAACGTCATCCGCTTTTCCGATCTCATCCGCCAGGGCCGCGTTCGCGACCGGCGTGTGTTCATCCGCGCCGACCTCAACGTGCCGCTGGACGACCACGGCCACATCACCGAAGACACGCGGGTGCGTGCATCGGTGCCGTGCATCCGCATGGCGCTGAACGCCGGCGCCGCGGTGATGCTCACCTCGCATCTGGGCCGCCCGATCGAAGGCCGGTTCAAGCCCGAAGATTCGCTCGCACCGGTGGCCGCGCGGCTGAGCGAACTGCTCGGGCGTGATGTGCCGCTGCGCCGCGATTGGCTCGATGGCGTGAGCGTGGCACCGGGTGACGTGGTGCTGCTGGAGAACTGCCGCGTCAACAAGGGCGAGAAGTCGAATGACGAGGCGCTGGCGCGCAAGATGGCGGCGCTGTGCGACATCTTCGTCAACGATGCCTTCGGCACCGCGCATCGCGCCGAGGCCAGCACCTATGGCATCGCGCAGTTCGCGCAACTCGCCTGTGCCGGGCCGCTGCTGGCGGCCGAGATCGACGCCATCACGCAGGCGCTGGCGCAGCCGAAGCGGCCGCTGGTGGCCATCGTCGCCGGCAGCAAGGTCAGCACCAAGCTGAGCATCCTGCAAAGCCTGGCCGCCAAGGTCGATGGCCTGGTGGTTGGCGGCGGCATTGCCAACACCTTCCTGCTGGCCGCCGGCCTGCCCATCGGCAAGAGTCTGGCCGAGCCCGATCTGCTCGACGATGCGAAGGCGGTGATCGCGGCGATGAAACAACGCGGCGCCGAGGTGCCGATTCCGATCGATGTCGTCACCGCCAAGCGCTTCGCGGCCGACGCGCCGGCGAGCGTGAAGGCGGCGGCCGACGTGCAGAGCGACGACCTGATCCTCGACATCGGCCCGCAGACCGCTGCGCTGCTGGCCGACAAGCTCAAGGCCGCCGGCACCATCGTCTGGAACGGGCCCGTCGGCGTGTTCGAGTTCGACGCGTTCGCGCACGGCACCGAAACCATCGCGCACGCCATCGCCGCCAGTCCGGCCTTCAGCCTCGCTGGCGGCGGCGACACGCTGGCGGCGATCGCGAAATACGGCATCGAAGGCGACATCGGCTACATCTCCACCGGTGGCGGGGCCTTCCTCGAAATGCTGGAAGGCAAGACGCTGCCGGCGCTGCAGATCCTGGAGCAGCGCGCCGCCGGTTGAAGCCAGGCGGGCCGTGGCCGCCACGCTGCCAGCCGCGCCAGGGGTGAGCGCTGCGGATCAATAATCCGCGCTCTCACTTCCGGAGTCTGCTCCCCATGCGCGCCACCAAGATCGTTGCCACGCTCGGCCCCGCGTCGTCATCGCCCGAGGTGCTGGAGGCCATGATCCGCGCCGGTGTCGACGTGGTGCGGCTGAACTTCTCGCACGGCAAGGCGCAGGACCACATCGACCGCGCAGCGCTGGTGCGCGAGGTGGCCGCGCGCGCCGGCCGCGAGGTGGCCATCATGGCCGACCTGCAGGGACCGAAGATCCGCGTCGGCAGATTCGATGACGGCAAGACGATGCTCGAAAACGGCCAGCGCTTCGTGCTCGATGCATCGCGCACCGAACCCGGCAACAACGAGATTGTCGGCCTCGACTACAAGGACCTGCCTCGCGACGTGCGGCCCGGTGACACCCTGCTGCTCAACGACGGCCTGATCCGGCTCACCGTCGACCAGGTGCGTGGCAACCAGGTCATCACGACGGTGGTGGTCGGTGGCGAGCTGTCGAACAACAAGGGCATCAACAAGGCCGGCGGCGGCCTCACGGCACCGGCGTTGACGGCCAAGGACATGGAGGACATCAAGACCGCGATGAGCTTCCAGTGCGACTTCCTCGCAGTGAGCTTTCCGAAGAGCGCCACCGACATGGAGATGGCGCGCCAGCTCGCGAACGTCGCCGGTGAACCGTGGCGCCACAAGCCGGCGCTGATCGCGAAGATCGAGCGCAGCGAGGCGATTCCGGTGCTCGAGCAGATCCTGCGCGCCTCCGACGGCATCATGGTCGCGCGTGGCGACCTCGCGGTGGAGGTGGGCAACGCCGCGGTGCCGGCGCTGCAGAAACGCATGATCCGCATGGCGCGTGAACTCGACAAGCTGACGATCACCGCGACGCAGATGATGGAGTCGATGATCGTCAACGCAGTGCCCACGCGTGCCGAGGTCAGCGATGTGGCCAACGCGGTGCTCGACGGCACCGACGCCGTGATGCTCAGCGCCGAGACTGCGGCCGGGCGCTATCCGGTGCAGACCATCGAGCAGATGGCGGCGATCGCGCTGGAGGCCGAGACGGCCGACGACGACACGCTCGACACCGACTTCAAGGACAAGCGCTTCGGCCGCATCGACCAGAGCATCGCGATGGGTGCGCTGTTCACCGCGCACCACCTGCGCTGCAAGGCGATCCTCGCGCTCACCGAGTCGGGCTCGACCGCGCTGTGGATGAGCCGGCACAACATCCAGGTGCCGATCTACGGCCTGACATCGCAGAGCGCGTCGCAGCGCAGGATGAACCTGTTCCGCAATGTGCAGCCTTTGCTGATGCCGACGATGGGCGACCGCGACGAGGCGCTGATGATGGCCGAGCGGCTGCTCGTCGAGCGCGGCGTACTCAAGCCCGGCGATACCTACGCCATCACCTGCGGCGAGCCGATGGGCCACCCCGGTGGCACCAACATGCTCAAGGTCGGCCGCGTGGGTGACGCGCGGCTCTAGGAACTCGACAGCTAGGCCGCGGCGAGCGCACGCACGCTGTTGACCATCTCGGCCACGCGCGGCGCCATGTGCAGCGGCACCAGTTCGAGTTGCGGGTGCTGACGCGGGAAGACGCGGAAGAGCTCATCCGCGAAGCCGTGGCCGATGTCGGCAATGCCGGAAAAGTCGACCTCGGCGCGGCGAAAGCGCTGAAGCCGCGCCGCCACGCGCTTGGCCTGTGCGCGTGACTCCAGGCCCGTCTGTTCGCCGGTGATCAGTTGCAGCGGCACCTGCGTGGTCTCGAAGCCCAGGCCCGCGCCGTCGGCGCTGTGCGAGCGCAGCACGGCGTCGAGGGTGCGCGCGGTGTCGAGCGCGATCGCGAGGTAGATCGACGTGCCCTGGTGCGGCATCGGCCGCCCGCACTGCCAGCCGCGGCGATCCCAACTCCGGCGCTGGAAAGCGCTGTGGTTGGCGTGCAGGTCGAACACGTCGGCCAGGCGCGACGTGAAGAACAGGCCGTGTCCGCTGTGCGCGTCGGGCTGGCTCGTGAGCTTGCCCTTGCTGAGCTCCAGCATCGCCAGCGCGGGATCGTTGATTTCGAAGTTCTGCTCGATGCGGCTGAAGACGCCACAGCCGTCGTCGCACACCAGAAGCTGTACGTGCATGGCGGTCTGGCGCAGCGATACCGTGACGCTGGTGCCGCCGCTGTGGTCGATCGCGTTGTTCAGCAGTTCGCTGAATGCGTGTTGCGCCATGCGCGCCACCGTGGGCGGCAGCGTGAAGAAGGGCGCGAAGTCGCGCCGCCACGGCAGGTCTTCCTGCAGTCCCGCCAACCCGTAGCGCCGCACCACCTGCTTGAGTGCGCCCGGACGATAGACGGCGTTGCCCCGCGTGCCTTCGCGAAGCAGCCATTGCGCGGCGACGAGCCGGCCCAGCAGCCGCAACGCCGCGCGGCGGCTGATGGACAGGCGCTCCATCACGACGCTGGGCAGCGTGGCGCCATGCGTGTGGGCGGCGGCGGTGATCCACTGGGTCACGGCCATGAGATCGATGCGAGCCATGATGGAAGGGCCTCTTGCTGCAATCATGATGGCGGCGCGCATGCGCCGCCTTGGCGCGAGTGTCGATCGATTGCGCGCCAGCCGGCGGCGGAAAAGCGGGGTCAAAGGCATGCATCTTGACGCCGGGGCCAGTCGCTAAAATCGTGCCTTCGTGATCAGGGCGCCTGGCGCCCACCGATCCTTCGTCAAGAATCCATTTGCGGGAGCCACCATGCCACTCGTCTCGATGCGCCAATTGCTGGATCACGCCGCCGAAAACGGATATGGCATACCGGCCTTCAACGTCAACAATCTGGAGCAGGTGCAGGCGGTGATGAGCGCCGCCGACGAAGTGGGCGCGCCGGTGATCCTGCAGGCCAGCGCCGGGGCGCGCAAGTACGCGGGGGAGCCGTTCATCAAGCATCTGATCATCGCCGCCGTCGAGTCGTGGCCGCAGGTGCCGCTGGTGATGCACCAGGACCACGGCCAGAGCCCGGACGTCTGCCGTGGCGCCATCGGCCTGGGCTTCAGCTCGGTGATGATGGATGGCTCGCTCGAGGCCGACGGCAAGACCATCGCCAGCTACGACTACAACGTCGACGTCACGCGCAAGGTGGTGGAGATGGCGCATGCGGTGGGGGTCACGGTGGAAGGCGAACTCGGGTGCCTGGGATCGCTGGAGACCATGCGCGGCGACAAGGAAGACGGCCACGGCACGGAGGCCACGATGACGCGCGAACAGCTGTTGACCGACCCCGAGCAGGCGGCAGACTTCGTCAAGCGCACGCAACTCGATGCCTTGGCCATCGCCATCGGCACCAGCCACGGCGCCTACAAGTTCACGCGCAAACCCACCGGCGATATCCTGGCCATCGACCGCATCAAGGAGATCCATCGCCGGGTGCCGAACACGCACCTCGTGATGCACGGCTCGTCCAGCGTGCCGCAGGATTTGCTGGCGATCATCCGCGAGCATGGCGGCGAAATGAAGGAAACCTACGGCGTGCCGGTGGAGGAAATACAGGAAGCCATCAAGCACGGCGTGCGCAAGATCAACATCGACACCGACGTGCGGCTGGCGATGACGGGCGCGATCCGCAGGTACATGGCCGAAAACCCGAGCAAGTTCGACCCACGTGACTACCTGAAGCCGGCACGCGAGGCGGCGCGACTGATCTGCCGCCAGCGCTATCTCGAATTCGGCTGTGAAGGGCAGGCCGCGAAGATCAAGCCACTGACGTTGAAGGACGTGGCCCGGCGCTATGCTGACGGCGAGCTTGCGCAACTCGTGAACTGACGCTGCGGGCCGCAGCGCCGAACGATTGCACGGGGCCGCGTCTGCGGCCTTGATTCATTTCTGCGCCACACTTCGAACCCCATCGAGACCCGCCCGCACCGCGCCATGACGACCGCCTTGTTCGAATCCCATCTGCATTCCCTGCCCTTGCTGGCGCGCGGCAAGGTGCGCGACAACTACGCGGTCGGCACGGACCGGCTGCTGATGCTTGCGAGCGACCGCGTGTCGGCCTTCGACGTCGTGCTGAGCGACCCGATTCCGGGCAAGGGAGAACTGCTCACGCGCATGGCGCTGTTCTGGTTCGACAAGCTCAAGGACATCGTGCCCAATCATTTGACGGGCGAAGACCCGCTGAGCGTGGTGGCAGCGGACGAAGTGGCCCAGGTGCGCGGCCGCGCGATGCTGGTCAAGCGCTTGCAACCGCTGCCGGTCGAGGCGGTGGTGCGCGGCTATCTGGCCGGCTCGGGGTGGAAGGAATACCAGCAAAGTGGCCATGTCTGCGGCGAGCCGCTACCGGCCGGGCTCAAACTGGCGAGCCGGCTGCCGGAGCCCCTCTTCACCCCGGCCACCAAAGCGCAAGCGGGCGAACACGATGAGAACATTTCCTTCGCGCGCACGCAGCAGATGCTCGGCGCCGGGCTTGCGCTGCAGGTGCGTGAAGTGGCCAAACGCCTGTACGAGGCGGCTGCCTCGTACGCGCTGGCCCGCGGCATCATCATCGCCGACACGAAGTTCGAATTCGGCCTCGACGAGCACGGCACGCTGACGCTGATGGACGAAGTGCTGACCCCCGACTCTTCAAGGTTCTGGGACCGTGCGAGCCATCGCGAGGGCGACAATCCCAGCAGTTTCGACAAGCAGGCCATCCGCGATTGGCTGGAAAGCGTGCAAGTCGACGGAAGACCGTGGGACAAGCGCCCGCCCGCGCCGCCCCTGCCCAGCGACATCGCCGCCTCCAGTGCGGCCCGTTATGCGCAAGCCTGTGCCCTGCTGACCGGAGCGGCCCCATGACGCCACTGCTAACACGCATCGACCAAGAACTGAGCGTCTGTACTGATCCGCTGCGAGAAGCCGAACTGCTGGCCGAACGCGCCTGTTATCTGGCCCGCATTGGCGACTTTGCCGAAGCGACGAGCATCGTTGCCTCGCTCCGCCGCGTATATGGGGATGGGCGAAATGCTCGGATTGCGGTGTGGTTGATGTTGGCGGAGGGGATCATATTGTTTTTTCAGAGCCTCGACGTTCGATCGAGGGATCGGATATTGCGTGCTTATGCTATTTGCGCAGTATTACCCATTGTAGATCTCAAGCTATTGACGGCGTCGTGGTTGGCGCATCTCGAATTCAATCGCATGGACTTTCGCGCCATGAAGAATATGATTCAAATATGCTTGACTGACGGATTGCAAGAGGCAAGTGCGTGGCGCGTAAGAATTCGTATCATTCTGGCCGACGCCCTGATGTACGCGCGTCGCGAGGTCGATGCGCGATTCTGGTATGAAAAAGCTAGACAGGATGCAATCGCACTGGGGGACGATGCGACTCTGGGGGCTTTAATTTATAATAGGGCCGCATTGGCGCTCGGTAATTTGAAGATCGATTCAATCGAATCTGAAATTGATCCCGAAAGGGCAAGACTGTTGGCAAAGGAGGTCGCATCGGCTTCCGCCTATTGGAAAGGTGCCGGTCAACGTGCGCTCGGTCAATTGTTAATGTGGTGCGAAGCTCGAATTTTACTGGTTGAAAGGAGGTTTTCGGACGCCGTATTGATATTAAAATATTTGGTGAAGAATGATGCTCCCAAAACGCTTCAGACTGGAAGCCAACTATTGCAAATTGAATACGCTCTCGCGTTGTATGAATGTCGCATGATTCAAGATGCTGAGAGTGTGTTTTCTCTTATAGACGTTGGTTCATATTCGGAGATGAATATTGATGATCAGATCGTCTTTGTTTCGACGTATATAAATGTGGGAGAATGTCTTGGATGTCATGAAATAGTGAAGCCTTTTGTGCCGCTAGTTGAACCGCTAAGGAAGAGCTACACGCAGATGCTTCGGGATTTGCAGTTGATGCTAGATGAGCTGGATCTTATGAAACCAAGTCCTGATCATCAGTTGAGTTGATCATGGGTTCTAAGTTGATTGCCATCGTTATAGGCTCACTCTCCGACTGGGAAACCCTCTCCCCCGCGCTCCAAATTCTTCGCGAATTTGAGATTGCGTGCGATGCCATGGTCATTTCCGCACACCGCATGCCGGACGAACTTTTTGCCTTTGCCGAGCAGGCCGAGGCTCGAGGGTTGAAGGCCATCATTGCCGGGGCAGGCGGGGCCGCGCACTTGCCCGGCATGCTGGCGGCGAAGACCACCGTCCCGGTGCTTGGCGTGCCGGTGCCGAGCCGACATTTGCAGGGGCTGGACTCGTTGTATTCGATCGTGCAGATGCCCAAGGGCGTTCCGGTGGCTACGTTTGCCATCGGCACCGCGGGGGCGGTGAATGCCGCCCTGTTCGCGGTCGCGATGTTGGCCAACGAGGACCCGGCGCTGCGCGAACGCCTGGTGGCCTATCGGGCGCGCCAGACGGAACTGGCGCGTGCGATGACGCAGGATCTGCGGTGATCTCGGTGCTGCCCCCCGGTGGCACCGCCACGCTGGGAGTGATCGGTGGCGGGCAGCTCGGGCGCATGTTCGTGCATGCCGCGCAGTGCCTTGGCTATCGCACCGTCGTGCTCGACCCCGATCCGCAGAGCCCTGCGGCTGCGGTGGCCCACCACCACGTGCGCACGGCGTATCTGAATGCCGCCGGCCTGGCCGAACTGGCGCAAAGCTGCCAGGCTGTGACGACGGAGTTCGAGAACGTGCCGGCGTCGGCGCTGTCAAGCCTGGCGGCGCAGGTGCGCGTGGCCCCGGCGGCGGCCGCGGTGCAGATCTGCCAGGACCGCGCGGCCGAGAAGCGGCATTTCCAGCATTGCGCCGTGCCCTGCGCGCCGTTCACCGTGATCGAGAACGAAGCCGATCTGCGGGCGGCAGGCGCCGCCGATCTGTTGCCGGGCATCCTCAAGACACGCCGTCTCGGCTACGACGGCAAGGGTCAGGCGTCCGTGAGTACGGTCGCGGAATTGGCCGATGCGTGGCGCGCGCTGGGTGGAGTGGGCTGTGTGCTGGAAAAGCGCCTGCGGCTGCGACACGAACTCAGTGTCATCGTCGCGCGCGGCAGCGATGGGTCCGTGGTCCACCTTCCTGCGCAGCAGAACCTGCATCGCAACGGCGTTCTGGCTGTAACGCAGGTGCCGGCGCCCGAGGTCGACGGCATACTCGCTCGCCAAGCCATCGACTGTGCGCGCAATCTTGTGGCCTCGATGCAGTACGTCGGCGTGCTGTGCGTCGAGTTCTTCGTGCTCGCAGACGGCAGCCTGGTGGCCAACGAGATGGCGCCGCGCCCGCACAACTCGGGCCACTACAGCATCGACGCCTGTGACGTGTCCCAGTTCGAATTGCAGGTGCGCAGCGTCGCCGGCTTGCCGTTGGTGGCGCCGCGTCTGCACTCCGCGGCCGTGATGCTGAACCTGCTCGGCGACCTCTGGTTCGATGCCGGTCGTGACGACCCCAAGCCCCCCCGTTGGGAGGTGGTTCTGGCGCTGCCCGGCGTTCACTTGCACCTTTACGGCAAGGCTGAAGCGCGGCCTGGCCGGAAGATGGGCCATCTGACGGTCACCGCGGCGGACGGCGCCCAGGCGCGCGGCATCGCGCTCCAGGCTGCCGCCCTGCTCGGCTTGCCGGCCTTCTGAGCCGTCATGCCACTGCTCCAGGGTGCCGACGCCGGCTGCGTGCAAGAGGCCGCGCGCCATCTGGTGGGCGGCCATCTGCTGGCCTTCCCAACCGAGACCGTCTACGGTCTGGGTGCGCGGGCCGACGACGATGCCGCGGTGCGCGCGATCTTCGCTGCCAAGGGCAGGCCTGCGGAGCATCCGCTGATCGTTCACTTGGCCAATGAGGACGCGGTGGACACGTTCAGCGGCGATGTCAATGCCGCGGCACGCCGTCTGATGGCTGCCTTCTGGCCCGGGCCGATGACGCTCATCCTGCCGCGTCGAGCCGGCCACGCCGGCGCGGCTGCGGCGGGGCAGTCGAGCATCGGTTTGCGCGTGCCTTCGCACCCCGTCGCGCGCGCGCTGTTGAGCGCGTGTTCGCGGGCGGGCGTGGCAGGCATCGCCGGGCCCAGCGCCAACCGCTTCGGTCGGGTGAGCCCGACCACGGCCGCCCACGTGCGAGACGAATTCGGCCCCGAACTGTGGGTGCTCGACGGCGGCCCCTGCGAGGTCGGCATCGAATCCGCCATCATCGACTGCAGTCGCGATGCGCCCACGCTGCTGCGCCCGGGTGGCCTCGACCGCCGGCGGCTCGAAGAGGCGCTGGGGCAGCCGCTGGCCGAACCCGATGCACTGTCGCCGCGCGCACCCGGCACGCTGGCCGCGCACTACGCGCCTACAGCCCGCCTCCGGCTGATGCACGCCGATGTGCTGCTTGCTGCATTTGCGGCCACACCGCAGCAATCTTCGAACAATACCCTCGCGGTATATTCCCAGGTTGTGCCACCGGCGTCGGCGGGCGTCGTACACCGCGCGATGCCCGGCAGTGCATCAGCGGTGGCGCATGAATTGTTTGCCGTGCTGCGCGAGTTCGATGCGGCAGGTGCCACGCAGATCTGGGTCGAACAACCGCCGCCCGGCCGCGAGTGGGACGGTGTGCGGGACAGGCTCCAGCGTGCAGCGGCGGCATGAATTGCCTCATCGGCCGCACTCAGGTGCAGCCATTTCGGAGCAGAGATGATCTTCAGCAGGAATCCCGGCCGCCGTCTGCGTTGCGCGGTCGTCTGCATGCTCGCACTCGCCGGGCTCAGCGCCTGCGGCGGCGGCACGTCGCAGTACGAAACCTTCACCCCCGGTCGCGTCGTCGTCTTCGGCGACGAAACGAGCGCCATCGACTCGACCGGGCAGAAGTACAGCATCAACGCCGTCAATTCGTTCGACAACGGCGACGGCACCAGCACCAATACGCTGGATTGCGCCTCGCAACCGAACTGGGTGCAGACGCTGGCTTCGCTCTACGGCTACGTGTTCGCCGAGTGCAACCCGAACCACGTGCTCGAGCCCAAGGGGCGCATGTTCGCGGCCGCAGGCGCGAAGGTCGGCGACGTGAAGATTCAGATCGACAGCCTGCTGGCCGCCGGCGGCTTTCGCGGCGACGATCTGGCGACGATGCTCGTCGGCGAAAACGACCTCATCGCGCTCTACCAGCAGTACCCGGCGCGGCCCGAGGCCGATCTGATGGCGGCGGCCCAGGCCCTGGGCAAACAACTGGCGCTGGAGGTCAACCGCATCGTCGGTCTCGGTGCGAGGGTCATCATCTCCACCGTGCCCGATCTGGGGCTGACGCCGTACGCCCACAAGCAGCGCTTCGAGTTCGACGACATCGACCGCTCGGCCCTGCTCTCGCGGCTGACGGCGGCGTTCAACGAACAACTGGGTGTCAACATCATTCTCGATGGCCGCTACGTCGGCCTCGTGCAGGCCGACCTGCGCACGCAGGCCATGGTGCGCTCGCCCGGCAGCTTCGGCCTCGGCAACGTCACCGACGGCGCCTGCGTGCCGACCGAGCCGCCGCCGCTGTGCAATACGCAGACCCTGGTGACGGGCGCCTCGGCCGGTGGCTGGATGTGGGCGGACGATCTGCGCCTGAGCTACGCCAGCCAGCAGCAGATCGCCGTGCTCGCCACCGACCGCGCGCAACGCAACCCGTTCTGAAGCGGTCCGTCCAGGGCCCTCGACCCGCCGGCCCCCACGCCAGCGGGGTTTACCCGCGCCGGCGCCTGCCGACGGCAACCGTATAGTGCTTTTCAGAAAAGCGAACGAGCGTTCTATTCGTGCGACTCGTCATCGACGCACTCAACGGATGAAAGTGGAGCACTCATGAAGAACATCCGGACCTGGATGATCACGGCGCTCGGCTGCGCGCTGCTCGCGGCCTGCGGTGGCAGCGACCCGACCGTTCCCGGCAACGGCTCGCCTTCCGGCGCGCCGACGACGAAGGGTACGTTCACGTCGCTGGTGACCTTCGGCGACAGCCTCAGCGACATCGGCACCTATGCGCCGGCCACCTCGCTCACCGGCAATGGCCAGCCGCCGTACTTCGGCGGCAAATTCACCACCAACAATGGCAGCGCCGGCACGATCTGGGTCGAGAACCTGGCGACGACGCTGGGCATCATCACCACCCCGGCGGAGGTGGGTTTCGCCGGCAATTCGGTGCAATGCCCGGCGGCGGCGGATCCCACGCTAGCCTCCACCTGCACCTCCTACGGGCAGGGCGGTTCACGCGTCACCGATCCGAACGGCATCGGCCACGTCACCGCCAGCGGCGCCCCGGCGGCGCTGACGGTGCCCGTGGTGACGCAGATCGCCAACCATCTGGCGCGCTTCGGCAGTTTCCACGACAGCGACCTGATCCTGATCTGGGCCGGCAACAACGACGCCTTTGCGCAGTTCAGCGCCTTCAGCGTGGCGGCGGCGCAGATCCAGGCCGATGCTGCCGCCGGCACCATCACCGCCGACCAGGCCAACCAGCGCCTGTTCGAAGCCCAGAGCGATGCGCAGCAGGCCATGAAGCAGGCGGCGCAGGAACTGACGGAGTACATCAAGACGCAGATCCTGGCCAAGGGCGGCAAGTACGTCGCCGTGATGAACCTGCCCGATTCGACGCTCACGCCGCTGGGTGCGTCGCTGCTGGCCTCGCCGGCCACCGCGGCCGGCGTGCCGGTGTTGTCGGGGCTGGTCGACGTCTTCAACCTGTGGCTGCGTGACGGCCTGACGGACGTGCCGGTGCAGATCATCGACCAGAACACCCCGGGCAAGGACGTCTACGCCAACCCGGGCAAATACGGCCTCGTCAACAACACCACCCCGGCCTGCGATGCGACCAAGATTTCGGCGATCACCGCCGGCGCGGTGACCGATGGTTCGTCGTTGTTCTGCAATGTCACGCCCGGCGCGCCGTACAACGGCCTGCGCGATGGTGCCGATGTGCTGACCTGGCAGTTCGCCGACAGCGTGCACCCGACGACCGGTGGCCACAAGATCATCAGCGACTACGTGACGCAGCAACTCCACGCCTTCGGCTGGATCTGAGATCGACAGACACGAAAGACCATCCCATGAACCACACGATCCGCACTGTCACGCTGCTGCTCGCGGCCCTGGGCCTTGGCGGTCTGGCGCAGGCCCAGCAGCAGGTCTTCAAGTTCGGCGCCACGCGCTACCAGACCCACGCCAGCACCAACGGCGTGACCGGTCCCGGCCTGCCGCCCGGTGCCGACGCGTCGGTGGGCTCGGCGACGACGGCGCTGTTCACCTACGAATACGAATTCATGCCGAACGTCGGCGCCGAGCTCGTGATCGGCGTGCCGCCCACCATCAAGGGTTATGCCGCCGGCAGCGTGTCATTCCTGGGCGAAGTCGTCGAAGCCAAGCTGCTGGCGCCGACGCTCCTGCTGAACTACCACTTCGGCCAGCCCGGCGATGCGCTGCGGCCCTACATCGGCGCCGGCATCGGCTACACCCGGTTCACCAGCGTCAGCTCACCCTATGGCTGGCAGGTCGACCTCAGCGACACCTGGGCACCGACGGCGCAGGTGGGGCTGGACTACGCGATCAACAAGCAGTGGGGCCTGTACGGCAGCGTCGCCGTGGCGCACGTGAAGAGCGATCTCGTCGCCGTCAGCGGCACCGTGCTGCAGACGACGATCAACTTCAAGCCGGTGATCTACTCGCTCGGCGTGTCCTTCCGCTTCTGAGCCTCATGGCGGGGGCCGGCCGCCCCCGCGCGTTCAAGGGCGATCTTCATGACGAGGATCGTCGCAGCCAGCGCCAGCGTCACCCCGTTGGCGATGATGATCGGCCAGTCGTCGCGCACGACACCGTAGGCCAGCCACAGCGCGACGCCGGCGGTGAACGCGCTGTACATGCCCAGCGAGATGCCGCTGACATCGCGCGTGCGCATCGTCAGCAAGGCCTGCGGTACGAAGGAAAGTGTGGTCAGCGCCGCGGCCACGTAGCCGATCAGATCCTGTGTGTTCATCGTGCGTGCAGCGCAGGCCTGCCGCACTTCATGAGGGCGGCGCGTCGTCGATGAGCCACTGCACCAGCGCATCGAGCGCCGGGCGTGCGGCGCTCGCATTCGCATGCTCGATGACGGCGGCCAGCACGTAGCGGCGGCCGCCGTTGGACAGCACATAGCCCGCCACCGCGGCCACGTCGCGCAGCGAGCCCGTCTTCAGGTGCGCGCGGCCCGCCGTGGCCTGCCAGCGGCGCAGGCTGCCGTCTGTGCCCAGCACTGGCAGCGAGGCCATCAGTTCGGGCATCACCGGGCTGGCGTAGGCCAGCGTCAGCAGCCGCACCAGCATGCGCACGCTCAGGCGCGTGCGGCGCGACAGCCCGGAGCCGTTGTCGATCACCAGATCGTCGGCATAACGGGCGAAATCGGCCCCCAGCTTGGCAGCCAGCCAGTCGCGCAGCACTGCGCGTGCGCCCGCGGTGGTGGCCGGCAGCGCCGGGTGCTGCTGCAGGTCCAGCGTGTAGAAGAGCTGTTGCGCCATCACGTTGTTGCTGAACTTGTTGATGTCGCGCACCACCTCGGCCAGCGGCGGCGACGGCAGCTCGAAACTCGGCGCACCCGCGGGCGCCGCGCCTTCGCGCACGCGGCCGGTCAGCTCACCGCCCATCTGCATCCACAGGGCGCGCAGCAGCCGTGCGTCATAGCTGGCCGGTCGTGCGTCGGCGACATCCCACGCCTGCTCGCCGCAGGCGGCCGGGTAGGCGCCCGCAAAATGCACCTGTTCGCCAAAGCTCGCCTTGAGCGTCGCCTTCCAGTCGTTGCAGGCGTCATGCGCCAGTGCCACGCTGTGATCCACCGGCGTGTCGGCCAGTGCCGGCTCCACCAGCACCTGCGCCACGCCGGCGCCAGCATCCGGCACGAAGCGGTAGTTGACGGACTCGAAGTTCAGCAGCAGCGCGTTCGGCAGCACGTTGTAGGGACGCGTGGCCTCGCCATCAAAATCGGCCGCATCGGCCGACGGCAGATCGAATGCACTGCGGTCGAGCACGATGTCGCCCTCGATGGTGTGCACGCCGGCGGCCTGCACGCGGCGCAGCAGCAGCCACAGCCGTTCGATCACCAGTTGGGGGTCGCCGCTGCCCTTGATGAACAGCGAACCGTGCAGCACGCCGCCTTTCACCGGGCCCTGCAGCCAGACCGGCGTGGCCCAGGTCCATGCCGGGCCCAGGCGGTCGAGCGCGGCCATCGTCGTCAGCAGCTTCGTGACCGACGCCGGGTTCACCGGCCGCAGCGCATGTGCCTGCAGCAGCGTGCGGTCGCTGCCGAGTTCACGCACCTCCACCGAGAGGGCGCTGTCGGGAACCCGGGCGCGCTGCAGAATGTGTTCGACGGCGGGCGGCAACGCGCGCGCGCTGGCCGCCACCAGCGCCCCCGAAAGCACAGCAGCGAGCCCCAGGCGGACGGCAAGGCTGGCGGGCGGGCACTGCATGCGCCGATGATCGCACGGCTAAACTGAGGCCATGTCCCACCCGCCCGTTTCGCGCCGCGCGTTCTGGATCGGCGCCGTGTGTGCGCTGGCGGTGATGGCGATCTGGACGTCGTTCATCCTCATCGCGCGCTCCAGCGCCCGCCATGCGTTGACCGCCTTCGACATCGCCTTCCTGCGCTTCCTGTTCTCGGGCCTGGTGGCGCTGCCGCTGGCGGTGTGGCGCGGGCGGGCGTTGCGTGAGGGGTTGGGCGGCGCACGGGCGCTGGGCCGCGGTGCGACGCTGGCGGGGGTGGCCGGCGTCGGCTATTGCGCGCTGGCCTACAGCGGATTCTTCTTCGCACCGGCGGCGCACGCCGCGGTGCTGATGCCCGGTTCGCTGCCGCTGTGGACGGCGCTGTTCGCGATGGTACTGCTGCGTGAGCGCCTGACGCCTGCGCGTGTCGCGGGCCTGCTGCTCATCGTGGCCGGCGATCTCGCGGTCGGCGGCAGCAGCCTGCTGCAGGCCTTCGACGGGGGCAGCACCTGGAAAGGCGACACGCTGTTCCTGTGTGCCGGCATGGCGTGGGCGCTGTATGGCGTGTTGTGCCGGCGCTGGCGCGTCGGTGCCGTCGACGCCACGCTGGCCATCGCGCTCGGCTGCCTGTGCAGCGCCGTGCCGCTGTATGCGCTGGCCGTCGCCGCCGGCACGATCAGCAGCGGCCTGGCCGCGGCGCCGTGGCGCGAGATCGTCTTCCAGGCGGTCTACCAGGGCGGCTTGTCGATGTTCGTCGCCGGGCTGGCGTTCACGCAGGTGGTGGCCACGTTCGGTCCGGTGCGCTCGACGATGATGACGGCACTGGTGCCGGCGCTGGCCGCGCTGTCGGCGGTGCCGGTGCTCGGTGAGCCGCTGAACGCGGTGGCGCTCGGCGGTCTGGCCTGCGTGACCTTCGGCCTGCTGCTGGGATTGCGCCGCAGCGCGCCCGCGGTGGCGCGACGCGAGTGCGCCGCATGAGCGCGCCGGGCCGTGCAATCCGCCCCGCGGGGCGAAGTGCCGCAGGCATGCCGCGGTGAATACGCTGCTTGCCTTCGACACCTCGACCGAGTTGATGGCGGTCGGTCTGTGCCATGGCGCGCAGCAATGGCTGGCGCACGACGCCGGCGGCGCGCGGGCATCGGCGGCGCTGCTGCCGCGCATCCACGCGCTGCTCGCCGAGGCCGGCCTGGCCATGCGCGATCTCGACGCCATCGCCTTCGGCGCCGGGCCGGGTGCCTTCACCGGCCTGCGCACGAGCTGTGCGGTGGCGCAAGGTCTGGGCTTCGGCCTCGGCCGGCCGCTGCTGGCGCTGGACAGTCTGCTGCTGGTGGCCGAGGACGCCCGCGCTCAGGCGGCGGCGGACGAGAGCGAGTTCGAGATCGCGGTGGCGATGGACGCACGCATGGACGAGGTCTACGCCGGCCGCTACCGCTGGACGGGCGGCGCCTGGACGACGCTGCAGCCGCCCGCGCTGCACGCGCTGCCGGCGCTGGCGCAGGCCTGGTCGGATGCCCCGCGCTGTGCCGCCGGCGCGGCGATCCGCGCCTTCGGTGCCCGGCTCGGCCTGCCCGCCGGCGCGTTGTGCATCGCCGACGAGAACAACCGCGCCGGCGCGCTGCTGCGTCTGGCGCAGGCGATGTTCGATGCCGGCGGCGCGCTCGACGCCGCCGCCGCGCTGCCGCTGTACCTGCGCGACAAGGTCGCGCTGACCACCGCCGAACGCGAGGCCGCGCGGTGAATGCGCTGCTGTCGGACGCGCCGGCGCTGCGGCCGATGACCGCGCGTGACCTCGACATCGTCCTGTCCATCGAGGCCCAGGCCTACAGCTTTCCGTGGACACGCGGCAACTTCATCGATTCGCTCGCTGCCGGTTATCTGGCCGAGGTGTTGGTGGCGCACGGCGGCAGCATCGTCGGTTATTTCGTTGCCATGGTCGGCGTCGACGAGATGCATCTGCTGAACCTCACCGTCGCTCCGGCGGCGCAGGGCTGCGGCCTTGCACGCGGCATGCTCGACATGCTGGACGAACGTTGCCGCGAGCGCGGCCTGCCCACCCTGTGGCTGGAGGTGCGGGCCGGCAACCGGCGTGCACGCGCGATCTATCGCCGCCGCGGTTTTGCCGAGGTGGGCCTGCGGCGCGGCTACTACCCGGCAGCGCAGGCAACGCGCGAAGATGCGGTGGTGATGAGCCTGGCGGTGGCGCCACGGGCCGGCGATGGCCTGGACTGAGCGCCAGCAGGCCATGCTGCAGGCCATGGGTCTGCGCGTCTGGCAAACGCCGGCCGCACCGGCAGCGCCGCCAGCGCCGTCAGCACCGCCGGCCACCTCACCTGCGCCTTCGCTCGCAGCGGCAGCGCCGGCCACATCAGCACTGCCGGCGGCCGCGCCCGCAGCCGGCGCGGCCGGGGTGCCGCTGGGGCCGCCGCCGCGCGCCGCGCCCGCGCCCGGCGCGCTGGCGCTCGACTGGCCTGCGCTGCGCGCCGCCGTCGCCGCCTGCCGTGCCTGCGGCCTGTGCGAAAGCCGTACGCAGACGGTGTTCGGTGTCGGCCATGTGAACGCACGCTGGATGATCGTCGGCGAAGCGCCGGGCGAACAGGAGGACCGCCAGGGCGAGCCCTTCGTCGGTCCGTCGGGGCAGTTGCTCGATGCGATGCTGCGGGCGCTGGGCTTGTCGCGTGCCGACGACGGGCCGCCCGAACAGCGCGTCTACATCGCCAATACGCTGAAGTGCCGGCCGCCGCGCAACCGCAATCCGGCGCCCGCCGAGATGCTCGAATGCGAGCCTTTCCTGGTGCGTCAGATCGAACTCGTGCAGCCGCGCATCATCGTCGCGATGGGCCGGTTCGCGGTGCAGGCGCTGTTGCGCAGCAGCGAGCCGATCGGCCGCCTGCGCGGCCGCGTGCACCGCTACCAGGGTGTGCCGCTGGTGGTGACCTACCATCCTGCCTACCTGCTGCGCAGCCTGGCCGACAAGGCGCGTGCATGGGAAGACCTCTGCCTGGCCGCCGGCATCGCCGAGGCGGCGCCGGGCGCGGCGCCATGAACCGGCACGATCTGGCCGAAGAGATCGTCGCCCTGAAGGGCGAGGTGGCGCAGTTCCGCCTCATGGCCAACAACGTGCCGGCGGCCATCGCCTACTACCAGAACGACGGCCTGATCTGCCGCTTCGCCAACCTGGGTTATGCGGCGATGTTCGGCTTCAGCGAGCAGTCCATCCTCGGCCTGCCGCTGACGCGCATCATCGGCGACGAGGCGGCGCGCGAGATCCAGCCCTGGATCGACGAGGTGCAGCAGCGCCGCGCCAGCGCATCGTACGAACGTGAACTGCCGGCCTCCGATGGCGCGTCGCGCTGGATCGAGGTCACGCTGGTGCCGCATCTGGTGGGCGATGGCGGGCCCGCCGGCGCCTTCGTGCTCATCACCAACATCACGCACCATCGGAGCGCCGAGATTGCGCTGCGCGACAGCGAGGAACGGCTGGCCAAATTCCTGCACGCCAGCGCCGAAGGCATCGTGTTCCACAAGGACGGTCTCGTCACCGATGTCAACCCGCCGCTGCTGGCGCTGCTGGGCCTGAGCGCCGACGCCGTGCTCGGCCAGCCGGCGTTGGACTTCGTGGCGCCCGACCAGCGCGAACGCGTCGGCAACGTCATGCGCGCCGGCGCCGAGATCACCTACGAAACGGCGCTGCTGCAGCGCGACGGCTCACGGCTGCCGGTGGAATTCATCGTGCGCACGATGCAGTACCAGGGCGAGCGGCTGCGCATGACCATCGTGCGCGACCTGCGCGACCGCATCGAGGCGCGCTCGCGCATCGACTACCTGGCGCACCACGATGCGCTCACCGGGCTGCCCAACCGTGCCGCGTTCATCGAACAGGCCGAGGCGCTGATGCCGGGCGCACTGCAGGCCGGTGCGACGCTGGCGCTGCTGTTCATCGATCTCGACCACTTCAAGCGCATCAACGATTCGCTCGGCCATCCGGCCGGCGACGCGCTGCTGCAGACGGTGGCGCGCCGCATCACCGGCGCCCTGCGCGCGGGCGACCTCGTCTCGCGTTTCGGCGGCGACGAGTTCGTCGTGCTGCTTGCCGGCAGCCCGCCGCTTGCGGCGGTGCACGAGGTGGCGGGCAAGCTGCTGAGCGCCGTCGGCGCGGCGGTCGAGGTGCAGGGCGCGTCGATCTCGGTGACGCCGTCGATCGGCGTGGCGCTGTTTCCGCGCGACGGCCAGACACCCGAAGACCTGATCAAGCACGCCGACACCGCGATGTACCACGCGAAGGCGCGCGGGCGCGCGAACTGTCGCTTCTTCGAGCCCGCGATGGCCGAGGCCGCCTACGCCGAGATGGCGATGGAGAGCCGCCTCGCGCAGGCCGTGCGCGAGCACGAGTTCGTGCTGCACTACCAGCCGCAGTTCTCGATCGCCGACGGTGCACTCACGGGCTGCGAGGCGCTGATCCGCTGGGCGCATCCCGACGGCGGCCTCGTCGCTCCCGATGACTTCATCGCGCTGGCCGAAGCACGCCGCCTGATGCTGCCCATCGGCCAGTGGGTGTTGCGCGAGGCGCTGCGCCAGCTTGCGGTGTGGCGCGGCGCCGGTCTGCGCGTGCCGAGGGTGGCGGTGAACCTGTCGACGACGCAGTTCCAGGAGCCCGGCTTCGTCGAATCGGTGCAGCGGGCGCTCGTCGAGCTGGAGGTGGACGGCGCGCTGCTCGAACTCGAGCTCACCGAGCGCATGCTGATGGACGACCTGCCGGCCGTGCGCGACGCGCTGCAACGGCTGCGCGCGCTGGGCGTGCGCATCGCGGTCGACGACTTCGGCACCGGCTACACCTCGCTCGGCCACCTGAAGGATCTGCCGATCGACCGTCTGAAGATCGACCGCTCGTTCGTCAAGGACTTGCCGGCCGACGCCGGCTCGGCGGCGATCTCGCGCGCCATCATCCAGATGGCACGCAGCCTGGGCATGCGCACGGTCGCCGAGGGCGTGGAGACGCCGCAGCAGCGCGCGTGGATGCTGGCGCAGGGCTGCGACGAAGTGCAGGGCCTGCTCGACGGCGCGCCGCTGCCGGCGGCCGAGTTCGAAGCCTGGCTGCGCGCCCGCGCCGGCTAGGCTTTTTTCGGCGCCTTCTTCGGCCGCTGCCACGCGGCGATCGCGACCTGGCGCGCACGCGCCACCGTCAACTGCCCGGCCGGTGCGTCCTTGCCGATCGTCGAGCCGCCGCCGATGGTGGCGCCGTCGCCCAGCGTGATGGGGGCGACGAGCACGCAGTTCGAGCCCACGTGCACGTCGTTGCCGATCACGGTGCGATGTTTGTTGGCGCCGTCGTAGTTGGCGGTGATGCTGCCGGCGCCGTAGTTCACGCGTTCGCCCACCGTCGCGTCGCCCAGGTACGCCAGGTGGTTGGCCTTGGCGCCGTCGGCCAGGGTCGAGTTCTTCACCTCGACGAAGTTGCCGATGTGCACCTCGCGCCCGAGATCGGCACCCGGCCGCAGGCGCGCAAACGGGCCGACCAGCGTGCCGGCGCCGACGCGCGCGCCTTCGATGTGCGTGAACGGGTGGATCACCGCGCCGGCGGCGATGTGCGCGTCGCGAATGACGCAATGGGCGCCGATGCGCACGCCGTCGCCGAGCTGCACCCGGCCTTCGAAGACGCAGTTGACGTCGATCTCGACATCCTGGCCGCATTCGAGCGTGCCGCGCAGGTCCAGCCGCGCCGGGTCGGCCAGCCGCACGCCGGCCTCCATCAGCGCGTCGGCATGGCGGCGCTGCAGGCGGCGTTCCAGGTCGGCAAGCTGCAGCGGACTGTTCACGCCCAGCACCTCGGTCTCGCTGGCGGCCGCGCTGGCCACCACCGGCACGCCTTCGGCCACTGCCATCGCGACGATGTCGGTGAGGTAGAACTCGCGCTGCACGTTGTCGTTCTTCAGCGCCATGACCCAGCGTTTGAGCTGCGCGGTGGGGGCGGCCATGATGCCGGTGTAGACCTCGCCGATGCTGCGCTGCGCGGCGTTTGCGTCCTTGTGTTCGACGATGCCTTGCACGGTGCCGTCGGCGCTGCGCACGATGCGGCCGTAGCCGGCGGGATCGGCCAGCTCGATGGTCAGCAGTGCCAGCCGTTCACCGCCGCAGGCCGCGGCGAGCGCGCGCACGGTTTCGCTGCCGATCAGCGGCACGTCGCCGTTGAGGATCAGCGTCGTCGTGTTGGCATCGTCCAGCGCCGGCACCGCCTGTTGCACCGCATGGCCGGTGCCGAGCTGCGGCATCTGGCGCACCATGGCCGCGCCGCTGGCGGCGGCCGCGGTCTCGACCTCGTCGGCGCCGTGGCCCGTGATCAGCACCGTGCGCGTGCCGCCATCCGCGCCGAGCGCAGCAACGGTGTCCAGAACATGCTGCAATAGACTGCGCCCGCCGATGCGGTGGAGCACCTTCGGAAGCGCCGACTTCATGCGCGTGCCTTTGCCCGCGGCCATCACCACCACGTTGAGTGCCATGCGACTGCTGTCCCTGACCAAAACCGTGATTATCGGCGTGCTGATGGCCTGGCTGGTGGCGGGCTGCAGCTCCATCCGGCTGGTCTACAACAACGGCGAACAGCTCGGCTGGTGGTGGATCGACGCCTACTTCGATTTCAGCCGCGAGCAGACGCCGCAGGTCAAGGCCGGCATCAACCGCCTGTTCGCGTGGCATCGCAGCACCCAGCTCGTGCCGTACGCGGCGCTGCTGCACGCCGCGCAGGCGCCGGTGATGGAGCAGACCACCGCGGCCGAGGTCTGCCGCTGGCAGGCGCGCGTGCGCGACGCGCTGCAGCCGGCGCTGGAGCGCGCGTTGCAGGAAGGCAGCGCTGTCGTGCCGGTCCTGGGCAAGGCGCAGTTCGACCATCTGCAGGAACACTTCGCGAAGGGCAACGCCGACCGGCGCGACAAATACCTGCAGGACGATGTCGACGAGCGCCGCGATGCCGCCGTCAAGCGTGCGCTGAAGTGGGCCGAGGGCCTGTACGGCAACCTCGACCGGCCGCAGAAGCTGGTCGTCGAAGCCGGTGTCGCGGCGTCGCCATTCGATGCCAAGGCCTGGCTCGCCGAGCGTGAACGCTGGCAGGGCGAAGCGCTGAAGACGCTGCGGGGGCTGGCCGCCGAACACGCCGACCCTGACCGCGTGCTGGCGGCGCTGCGCGCGCTGGCCGAGCGTGCGGAGCGTTCCACCGATCCCGTCTACCGCGCCTACCGCGAGCAGCTCGCCACCTACAACTGCGCGTTCGCCGCGCGCATCCACAACGCCACCACGCCGGCGCAGCGCCAGGTGGCGCGCGACCGGCTCAAGGGCTGGGAAGACGACTTGCGCAACATGGCGAGCAAGGGCGCGTCGTGAACGGCGCGCAACGGGCGCTCAGCGCCCCGGCGGGATCTGCACGACGACGTTGCGCGGGTTGACGCCGGTGCGCGGGAAGTCGAGCAGCGCGGCTTCGAACATCGCCGTCAGCACCGCGTTGTCGGGCGCGAACGAGCTGTCGTAGCGGGCGTGCGTTTCGAACAGCGGCTTGCCGCTGGCGCGGTCACGCAGCAGCAGCGCCACTTCGCTGCCGTAGCGCTGGTTCTCGTAGCGCGCCGAGATCGACCAGCGTGGCCCCGGCCACGGGCCGTGGCGCCAGTAGCCGAAACCGCCGCGCCACCAGATCGGGTCGTCCCAGGCCGAGAGGTCGCTGCGCTCGACGCGGCTGCCCACCTGCACCAGCACATCGGGTTCGCTGCCCGCGGCCGCCGGCACGAAGCCGGCGTGCTGCAGCGCCGGCACCGCCGTCGCTTCCAGGCGTGCGGTTTCGGCGCCCCGCGCCTGCTGCGACGGCAGGCGGTCGAAGGCATAGGTGCCGGGCGCGCGACCGGCCGGCCAGTCGCCATAGCTGCTGACATCGGTGCTGACGCTGCTCAGACCGGCGCAGCCCGCCAGCAGCACGCTCGGCACGGCCAGGGCGAAGGCAAGGGCGCTCAGGGCTTTCATCGTCAGTCCTCCGGTCTCAGCGTCAACGTGATGGGCGCTGCCGGCGCGCAGGGTTCGTCGTCGAAGGCCTTGTCGCCCTGTGCGTCGGCCACGCCTGTGGCTTGGAGCGACGTGAACGGATAGAGGTTCCGGTCCATCAGGTGCGACGGCACCACCTTGCCCATCGCATGCAGCATGTTGTCGATGCGGCCCGGGTACTGGCGTTCCCATTCGTGGATCATCTTCTTCACCTGCACACGCTGCAGGTTGTCCTGGCTGCCGCACAGCGTGCACGGAATGATCGGGAACTGACGATGGGCGGCCCAGCGCTGGAGGTCGCCTTCGGCCACGTAGGCCAGCGGCCGGATGACGACGTTGCGGCCGTCGTCGCTGACCAGCTTGGCCGGCATGCCCTTGAGGCGGCCGCCGAAGAACATGTTCATCATCAGCGTTACCACCATGTCGTCGCGGTGGTGGCCGAGCGCGATCTTCGTCGCGCCCAGTTCGCCCGCCACGCGATACAGGATGCCGCGGCGCAGGCGCGAACACAGGCTGCACATCGTCTGCCCTTCGGGCACCAGGCGCTTGACGATCGAGTAGGTGTCCTGGTCCTCGATGTGAAAGGGCACGCCGCGCGAACGCAGGTAGTCCGGCAGCACGTGGGCCGGGAAGCCGGGCTGCTTCTGGTCGAGGTTGACGGCGATGAGCTCGAACGCGATCGGTGCGCGCTGCTGCATCGCGATCAGGATGTCGAGCAGCGCATAGCTGTCCTTGCCGCCGGACACGCAGACCATGACCTTGTCGCCGGCCTCGATCATGTTGAAGTCGGCGACGGCCTGGCCCACCTGGCGGTGCAGCCGCTTGTTCAGCTTGTTCGCCTCGAAGGCGGCTTTCCGGGCGGCCGTGCCGGCATGCACCACGGCGGGCAGATCGGTGATGTCGTTCATGCGGCGATGTCCTTGATGCCGAAGACCTCGACGCCGACGGCGTCGCAGTCGGGGTAGACGTCGGGCTTTTCTGTCGAGACGCGCGCCGCACGCACCTGCGGGTGGGCGAGCATCAGCTTGAGCACGTCGTCGACCAGCGTTTCCTGCAGGTGAATGTGGCCGCTCTTGACGCGCTCGGTGACGCTGCGGCGGATGAAGTCGTAGTCCAGCACCTCGTGCAGGCTGTCGGCGCTGGGTGTCGACAGCGCCAGCGGCACGTACAGATCGACGTTGATCACGACCCGCTGCTCGCCGCGCTTTTCGAAGTCATGCACGCCGATGTTGATCCACACCACGTAGTTGCGCAGAAAGAGGCGGCGGCAGTCCTGCAGGCGCGGGTCGGCAATGAAGCTGGGCATGGTTCAGGTGGGCTGGCGGACAAGGAACATCACGTCGCGCGGCTGCGGCTGCAGGTGCTGGCCGCCGTCGACGAGCAGCGTGGTGCCGGTGATGGCGGGCGACTCGAGCAGGAAACGCACGCTGCGCGCCACGTCCTGCGGTGACGATGAACGCCGCAGCGGCGTCATCGTCTGCGAGCGCTCGAATTCGGCCGTGTCCATCGCGCCCGACAGCAGCGTGACGCCGGGCGCCACGCCGCACACGCGCACGGCGGGCGCCAGCGCCTGCGCCAGCAGCGTGGTGGCGGCTTCGAGTGCGGCCTTCGACAGCGTGTACGACAAGTAGTCGGGGTTCGGATTCCAGAGCTTCTGGTCGAGCAGGTTGACCACCACGCCGCCGCCGGCCGCGTGCAGCGCGCGCGCCAGCACGATGGCCGGTGCGGTATTGGCGCGCCATGCGCGCTCCATCGCCGCGTGGCCGAAGCTCTGCACGTTGTCGTACTCGAACAGCGACGCGTTGTTGACGACCGCGTCGACGCGGCCGAAAGCCGCCTGCACCGCCGGCAGCAGCGCAGCGCACTGCGCTTCGTCGGCGAGGTCGGCGACAAACACGCGCGCGACGGCGCCTGCCGCCTGCACCTGCGCGACGGTGCGCTGCGCGTCGGCCATCGAAGCGCGGCAGTGCACCGCGACGTCCCAGCCCTGCGCGCCCAGTTCGAGCGCGATCTCGCGTCCGATGCGGCGCGCCGCGCCGGTGACGAGAACGACGGGACGAGGGGTGGGAGGCGGATTCATGCGCGGAGGGAAGGCGATGGGGGCTCGCGGGCCATGCTTTCTACAATGGCGGCATGGCCGAGGTCGAACCCGACGGATTATCGACGCTGCTGACGCGACGCATCGCGGCCGACGGCGGCTGGTGGCCGTTCGACCGTTTCATGGCCGCCGCGCTCTACGAACCCGGCTGGGGCTACTACGCGCGCGACAGCCGCCAGTTCGGCCACCTGCCGGCGTCAGGCAGCGACTTCGTCACCGCGCCCGAGCTGTCGCCGCTGTTCGGCGCCGCGCTCGCGCGCCAGGTGGCGCAGGTGCTGGGTGCGGCCGGCGCGCGTGATGTCTACGAGTTCGGTGCCGGCAGCGGCGCGCTGGCCGAACAGATGCTGCAGGCCTTGCCCGCCGACGTGCGCTACCACGTCGTTGACGTGTCGGCGGCGCTGCGCGTGCGCCAGCAGCAGCGCCTGGCCGCATTCGCGCCGCGTGTGCAATGGCACGACCGCCTGCCCGATTCGCTGCGCGGCGCGGTCATCGGCAACGAGGTGCTCGACGCGATGCCGGTGCAGTTGCTGCACTGGACCGGCAGCGCGTGGCTCGAACGCGGCGTTGCGGTGCAGGCGGGCCGTTTTGCCTGGGAAGACCGGCCGACCGTGCTGCGGCCGCCGGTGGACAGCGAGTTCGAGCCCGGCAGCGTGACCGAGATCCACCTCCAGGCCGAGGCTTTTGTGCGCACGCTGGCCGAGCGCCTGCATGGCGGGGCGGCTTTTTTCATCGACTACGGCTTCCCCGAGGCCGAGTACTACCTCGCGCAGCGCCACGGCGGCACGCTCATGTGCCACCGCGGCCACCGCGCCGATGCCGATCCGCTGCTCGACGTCGGCGCCAAGGACATCACCGCACATGTCGACTTCACCGGCATCGCGCTCGCCGCGCAGGACGCCGGCGCGCAGGTCATCGGCTACACGTCGCAGGCGCGTTTCCTGATGAACTGCGGCCTGCTCGAACAACTGCAGGGCGCCGATGCACGCGCCATCGGCAACGCTCAGAAGCTGCTGAACGAACACGAGATGGGCGAACTCTTCAAGGTCATCGCCTTCGCGCGCGATCTTGCTCTCGACGCCGTCGGTTTCAGCGCGGGCGACCGCACCCACACACTGTAGACATCACGCCGACCATGCGCTGGCTCATCGTTTTCCTGCTCGCCTTCCTGCTTTTCAACGGCCTGCAGGGCTGGCTGCGCAAGATCGGCCTCGGCCGCCTGCCGGGCGACTTCCGCCTGCGCCTGGGCGGCCGCGACTGGTACCTGCCGCTGGCCAGCTCGCTCGTGCTCAGCTTTCTGGCGATGCTGGTGGGGGCGTTGATCTGAGCTGATCGCTGAGCCGATTGGCCACCGCTCCGGTACGCGCCTGCTGCACCGCCTGGCCGATCGCCGGACCCTTCAGACCCCGCGCCGCGGCAGCGGCGGCGATGGTCGCGGTGTCCACTGCAAGCGCGCTGCGCAGCGCGCTCGCGAGCCGCTCACGTTGCGGGTAAGGCCGATCTTCGAAGCCGGTGCGGCCGCGCGCGTCGCATTCGCAGGCGAGCAGCATCTCGGCAAAACGCTGCGGCCGCCGCCAGGCATCGCAGCGCTCGAACAGGCGCACCAGCGCCGCCGCGTCGAGCGTGCCGCTGCGGTGCACATTGCCGTGTTCGCGCGCCACCACGTCGGCCAGTTCACGGCAGTCGTTGGGCACGCGCCAGCGCTCGGCCACCTGGCGCGCCAGCGCCGCGCTGCGCGCTTCGTGGGCGATGTGGCGCGGCCATTCGGCGCGCGGTGTCGTGCCTTTGCCGAGGTCGTGCACGAGGCAGGCGTAGCGCACCGTCAGCGGCGCCCGCAGCGCGGCGCTGCGGTCCAGCACCAGCATCAGGTGCACGCCGGTGTCGATCTCGGGGTGGTGTTCGGCCGGCTGCGGCACGCCCCAGAGGCGGTCGACCTCGGGCAACAGGCGCTGCAGCGCGCCGCAGCCGCGCAGCACCTCGAACATCCGGCTCGGCGTGTTTTCCATCAGCCCACGCGACAACTCCTGCCAGACGCGCTCGGGCACCAGCGCGTCGACTTCACCGTCGTCGACCAGGCGGCGCAGCAGCGCCTGCGTCTGCGGCGCGACGCGGAAGTCGGGCCAGCGCGCCGCCAGCCGCGCCACGCGCAGCAGCCGCACGGGGTCTTCGACGAAGGCGTCGGAGACATGGCGAAAGAGCTTGTCGCGCAGGTCGCGCTGGCCGCCGAAGGGGTCGATCAGCGTGCCGTCGGCGGCCTGTGCGATGGCGTTGATCGTGAGGTCGCGCCGCGCCAGGTCCTGCTCCAGCGTCACGTCGGGGTCGGCGTGGAACGTGAAGCCGCGGTAGCCGGGCGCCGACTTGCGCTCGGTGCGCGCCAGTGCCACCTCCTCGCCCGTCTGCGGGTGCAGGAAGACGGGGAAGTCCTTGCCCACGGGCCGGTAACCTTCGGCCATCAGCGACTGCGGCGTGGCGCCGACGACGACCCAGTCGCGATCGCTCGCCGGCTCGCCGAGCAATGCGTCGCGCACCGCGCCGCCGACGACGTAGAAGCGGCCCGTCATCGACTCTCGCGCTGTTGGCGATAGGGCTCCTCGAAATCGAGGAAGTCCCGCTCGGCGCGCGCGTCGGCCGTCCAGCGCGCGACGCCGGGCGCCGCGAGCACGCGGCCTGCATAGGCGCGCGCGTCGTCGCTCAGCGGCAGGGCGTAGGTGTGCAGGCGCGAACACACGGGCGCGAAAAAGGCGTCGGCGGCGCCGAACTCACCGAACAGGAAGGGTCCGCCGCCGGCGTTCAGCGCATCGGCCCATGCCGCCTGCAGCCGCGCGACATTGCGCCGCAGCGCCTCGTGTTCAGCCCACAGGCGGGCGCCGACCTCGGGCAGCGCGGCTTCGACATTCAACGGGCAGTGGCTGCGCAAGGCGCCGAAGCCGGCGTGCATCTCGGCACACAGGCTGCGTGCACGCGCACGGTTGCGCGCGTCTTGGGGCCACACGCCGCGATCGGGAAATTTTTCGTGCAGCGTTTCGGTGATGGCCAGCGTGTCCCAGATCGCGAAGCCGTCGTCGAGCAGCACCGGCACAAAGCCGGCAGGGCTGACGCGCGCCACGGCCTGGCGGAAAGCCGAGTTCTCGGCGAAATCAAAACGCAGCCTGACCTCTTCGAACACGATGCCGAGCTGCGTCATCAGCACCCAGGGCCGCATCGACCACGACGAGTAGTTCTTGTTGCCGATCACGAGTTGCAGAGCCATCGAGCGAACCTCCATCACAAACAGCTCGCGCGATGCTAACGAGCGCCCGCCGCGCCGGCGATGCGGATCGCTGATCGCATTGATGCGCGGGCCGGGCTGCGGGGCGTTTCAGGCGCGCCGGGTGACGGCGCGCCAGCGCTCCATGCGCGCGCGGCCGTAGTGCTGGCCGAGGTAGAACGGTGCCACTGCCTGCAGCGCGGTCGGCGTGATGCCCAGCGCCGCCAGACCCGGCAACTGCTCGCCGGCGACGCTGGCCACCTTCATCGAATCGAGGTTGTCGCGCGACAGCAGCGGTTCACCTGGCAGCCATTCCAGCATCAAGGCCTGCAGACGGCCCAGCGCGTCGGGCAGCTTCAACTGCGGCCGCTCGCGGCCCGACCAGCGGCCGGCCAGGCGCACCAGCTCGGACAGCGTGTAAACCTGCGGGCCGGCGATCTCGAAGGTCTGGCCGATGCTCGATTTGTCGTCCAGGCAGCGCACCACGGCGGCGGCCACCTCGTCCACCCACACCGGCTGAAAGCGCGCGTCGGCGCCGGCCAGCGGCACCAATGGCGCCAGCAATTGCAGATGCGCGAAGCGGTTCATGAAACGGTCTTCGGCGCCGAACATCACCGACGGCCGCAATACGCTGAGTGCCAGCGGCGCGGCCTTCAGCACCGCCTCGCCCGCCGCCTTGCTGCGCAGATAGCGCGACGGCGCGTCGGCCGCCACCGCCAGTGCGCTGACATGCACGACGCGTTGCACACCGGTGGCGGCGCAGGCGGCGGCCAGGCGGCGCGGCAGCTCGACGTGCACACGCTCGAACTCGGCCTCGCTGCCATGCAGCATGCCCACGAGCTGCACCACCGCGTCTGCACGGCCGAGCAGGCGGCGCAGCGCGGCATCGTCGTGGATGTCGGCCTCGAACAGGTCGACCGTGGGCAGTGCGCGCACGGCGTTGCCGCGCGGCAGGCGGCGCGTGGGCACGATGATGCGCGCGCTGACGCTGCGCTTGACGAGTTGCTCACAGACGGCGCGACCGACGAAGCCGGTACCGCCAAGGACGAGGACGTTGTTGGCCATGGTCAGGGGATCTCGCGTTCGCTGCTGTCCTGGTTCGGCCCCGGCGGGCCGATGTCGGGGCCGAGCTGCGTCTTCAGCGACGGCACCCGCGTGTTCAGCACCGCCGCGTAGTAGACGCTGTTGCTCAGCACCTTCTTGACGTAGTCACGCGTTTCACCGAACGGGATGTTCTCGATCCACACCACGGGGTCGAGCAGCGGCCCATCGCGCCAGCGGCGTGAGCGGTTGGGGCCGGCGTTGTAGGCTGCGGCGGCCAGCGGGGGCGAGCCGTCGAAGGCGTCGAGCACCAGCTTCAGGTAGTTCGCGCCCAGATGCAGGTTGGTGTCGCGGTCGGTGATCATCTCGGGTCGGAACTCGATGCCGATCTTCTTCGCCGTCCATTTGGCCGTGCCCGGCATGATCTGCATCAGGCCCGACGCGCCGACGCCCGAACGCGCGTCCATCACGAAGCGCGATTCCTGGCGGATCAGCCCGTAGACGAAGGCGGGGTCCAGACCGATCTCCTTCGTTTTCGCGAGCACCGCGTCGTGGAACGGCGTGGGAAAACGCTGGGCCATGTCGATCTCGTCGTGCGTGCGGTCGCTGGTGTTGATGCAGCGGTCCCAGATCTCGTGTTCGCACGCCAGCGCGGCGGCGGCGAGCAGGTCGCGGTCGGACAGGCCGCGCAGCGTGAAGTTCCATTCGCGCACCGCTTCGCTGCGCAGGCCCAGCGCAAAGAGCTGCAGCGAGCGCATGAAGCCGGGCGTGTTGCGCACGGCTTCGCGCACGGGAGCGGTCAGCGGCGCGGGCGGCGGCGGCAGCGTGAACGGGCGCCCGAGTTCCTCGCCGGCCAGCATGCCGTAGAAGTTCATCTGCGGCGCGATGGACTCCAGCAGCACCTGCGCGGCCGCGCGCTGGGCGTCGCCCTTGGCCCCCTTGGCCGCGCGCGCCTGCAGCGCCTGCGCTTTCCAGTACACCCACGCCGGGTCGCGCTGCTCGTCGGCGCTCATCGCCGCGATGGCGCGTTCCACCAGCGCCCAGCGCTCATGTTCGCTCGGCGGCGCCCGCAGCGCCGCGCGCACCTGCCAGGCCAGCAGATCGTCGTTCCACTCGGGTTCGCCGCCGGCGCGCACCAGCTTCCAGGCCCGTGCGTAGTAGTCCATCGCCTCGGGTTGCAGCTTGAATGCCGCCTGGCGGGCGATCACGGCCCAGGCCAGCATCTGCTGCGACTTGCTCAGACGGCGCTGCTGGCCGCGCAGCATCTGTTGGGCGGCGTCATCGGGGTCGGCGGCGGCCACGCGCATCACCGCCAGCAGCGTCAGTTCGTGGTTGCGCTGGCGCTTTTTCAGGAATCGTGTCGGGTTGGCGAACAGTGCCGCCACGTCGCGGCCGACATCCGGCCCGAGCAACGCCGCCGCGGCGCGTGCGGCGCGCACGCGGCCGTACTCGGCGTCCTGGCGCACGGCGTCCCACAGATCGGCGTCCTTGAACTTGCCGGCGTCGTGCAGCGTCGACGCCAGCAGCTCGCAGCCATCGTCGACGTGGCGCTGCGCCAGCCAGGCGTCGCGCGCTTCGGCGAGAACGTCCTCGCCGGCCAGAAAGCGCGTCAGCAGGTGGTAGCAGGTGACCTCGCGGTCGTCGTTCATGCGAAAGCGCGGCATGTCGCGTGCGAAGGCGGCCCAGTCGTGGCGGCGGCCCAGTTCCAGCAGCCAGTCGTTGCGCAGCCGGTCTTCGACGTAGGTGTCGTGCCAGCGTGTATAGAACGCCTCGACCTCGTCGATCTGCGCATCACGCAGGCGGTTGCTCAGCTCCCAGTATTCGACCCACTGCGCCAGCGGGTGGTGCGCCGCGTCCGCGGCATCGCGCAAGCTGGCCAGGCGCTCCTTGTCGCGGCTGCGCAGCGCCTCGCGCGCCTGCACGATGATGTCGCCGTCCTGGCCTTGCGCGCTGCTCCAGCCTGGCGTCAGCAAGGCCAGCGCCGTGGTCGTGATCAGCAGCAAGGTCTTCATGCCCACGTCTCGAATTTAGCGCAGGCCGCCAACCATTTCGGCGGCCCGGGTCTCGAGCGCGGCGCGTGTCGCTGCGGCCTGCTCGAGCACCCAGGCTTCGAACGCCGCCAGGTCGGGCCGTTCGCGACGCGCCGGCCAGCGCACCAGCCAGTAGGCGTAGGGTGAGATCACGCGGCCGGCGATGCCGAAGGGCTCGACCAGTTCTCCGCGCGCCAGCGACTCGCCCACCAGCGCCAGCCGCGCCAGCGCGACACCCTGGCCGGCCAGCGCGGCCTGGATCTGCTGATAGGTGAAGTTCAGGTAGATCCAGCCGCCCGGCTCCAGCGCCGGCGGCGCGTTCAGGCGCAGCCAGTGGCGCCAGCTCAGGTATTCGACGCTGGGCAGCGGCGAGTCTTCCTCCAGCAGCGTGTGCTGCGCCAGGTCGGCCACGCTGTGCAGGCCGCGCAGCGCGGGGCTGGCCACCGGCGTCAGCACCTCGCCGAACAACAGCGTCGACGCCGGCGGCGCATCGTCGGGATGGGCATAACGCAGCGCGAGGTCGAGCTCGCTGTCGTCGGGGTCGGCCAGCGCGTCGTTGGCCGAGATGCGGATGTCGATGCCGGGATGGGTGCGCTGGAACTCCTGCAGGCGTGGCAGCAGCCACAGCGACGCAAACGACGCGAACGTCGTCACGCCCACCTGGCGGCGGCCCTGCGCGCTGCGGATCTGGCGCACCGTGGCGTCCAGCCGGTCGAACGCCGGCGCCACCGTGCGCAGCAGCGCGGCGCCGGCGCCGGTGAGTTCGACATGGCGCGTGCCGCGCAGGAAGAGCGCGGCGCCGAGCTCCTCTTCGAGCGAACGGATCTGGCGGCTGATGGCCGGCTGCGTCAGGTGCAGTTCCTCGGCGGCGGCCCGAAAGCTCAGCCGTCGCGCCACCGCCTCGAAGGCCCGCAGCGAACCCACGGCGAGCGGCCGCTGGCGCACTCTATTCATGTGTTCTCGTTATCAATGAAGCACACATTCATGATTGGACTCCGGAGCCGCCGCTGCCGAGAATTACACCATCAAAAGCGCAGCAGACGAGGTTCCTGAAATGACCGCCGACGCCATGAACATTTTGCATCACACGACACCTTGGGAGTGGCCTCTCGACGGGCGCAGCGCAACGCGCCTGCCGGCCACCGGCATGGCGCGCTGGCTCACCGTGACGGCCGGCCGCGTCTGGCTCACGCGCAGCGGTGCGGGCCCGTTCGGAGACGATGTCTGGCTCGCGGCCGGCGAACGCCATGCGCTGCCGGCGGGCAGCGAATGGGTGGTGGAAGGGTGGCCGGCGGCGCGCGTGACGGTGCTCGAGGCGCCGCTGCCGTCAGCGCAGAGCGTCAGCGCACGCGCGCCCTGGGCTTCGTGGCTGGGGCGGCGGCCTGCGCAGATGGCGCGCCCTTCGTTGCACGGGGCTTGAGCTTGCGGCGGCGCGTGCCGGCCGTCCGCGCCGCTCGCGCGGCCAGCGCCGCCTGCATCGCCAGACGCGCCCACGCTGCCATCAACGGCGCCGACTCCAGCGCATCGGCGGGCACGCTCCAGTACGAGGTCTCGGTCGCGGGCTTGCCTTTGGCGGCGTAGACGAAGGGCTCGCAGCCGGCGGCGCGGAAGGCCGGGCGCGTGCTGTCGTCGGTCTTGACGAACAGCGTGTCGCCGGCGATGAGCGCGATGAACACATCGTCGAGATAAAAGCCGTGGCCGCCGAACATGCGCCGCGCGCGCACCGCGCCCAGTGGCTGCAGCAGTTCGATGCAGTGGTCGCGCAGGTCCTCGTGCGGCATGCAACCAGTCTAGCCGCACAATGCGGGCCATGACCTCGCCGCCGTACACGATGAACCTGGAGCCCTCGCGCGACAAGAAGCTGCTGCGCCGGCAACTTCAGGCCGAGCGGCAGTCGCTGGTGGATCGCCACCAGCGGTCGGTGCACCTGCAGGAAGTGCTGCGTGTGTGGCTGGTGAGTCGTCAGGAAAACACGATCGGTGCCTACTGGTCGATCAAGGGCGAATTCGATGCGCTGCCGGCGCTGTTCCGCTGGAGCGAGGCCGACCCCCAGCGCCGCATCGGCCTGCCGGTGATCGACCGCGACAGCCGGCAGTTGAACTTCCATGTCTGGTACCCCGGCTGCCCGATGGAAGAAGACGCCTACGGCATCCCGAAGCCCAAGGACACCGATCACTTCGCGCCGCAATTGCTGCTCGTGCCGTGCGTGGGCTTTGGCCCCGGCGGCCTGCGCCTGGGCTATGGCGGCGGTTTCTACGACCGCACGCTGGCGACGCTGCAGCCGCCGCCGGTGACGGTGGGCGTGGGCTACGCGCACGGTTTCGTGCCGTGGCTGGAAGCCGAGGCGCACGACGTGCCGCTGGACGTGATGCTCACCGAGGACGGTGTGCACTGGCAGCGGCCGGGCGTCTAGCGCTGCCGGTCTTCAGCCGGCCAGACCGAGCTTGCGGCAGACGTCCAGCGTCAGCGCGCTCTGGTTCAAGGTGTAGAAGTGGATGCCCGGTGCACCGCCGGCGAGCAGCCGTTCACACAGGCGCGCGACGACCTCGACGCCGAAGGCGCGCACCGAGGCCGCGTCGTCCATGAAGCCTTCCATCTTCAGTGCCACCCAGCGCGGGATCTCGATGCCATCGCGCGCCGCGAACTGCGCGATCTTCGCGTAGTTGTGGATCGGCATGATGCCCGGCACGATGGGCACGTCGACACCGAGCGCACGCACCTCGTCGACGAAGTGGAAGTAGGCATCGGGGTTGAAGAAGAACTGCGTGATCGCCGAATCGGCGCCCGCCTTCACCTTGGCCGCGAAATGCTGCAGGTCGCGCTTCGCGTAGCGCTGCTGCGGGTGATATTCGGGATAGGCCGCGACCTCGATGAACCAGTCGCTGCCCTGGGTGCGGCGGATGTATTCGATCAGCTCGCTGGCATAGCGGAAGTCGCCCGCCGTCGCGGTGCCGCTGGGCAGGTCGCCACGCAATGCGACGAGACGGCGAATGCCCTGGGTACGGTACGTCGCCAGGATCTCGGCGATGCCCGCTTCGGTGCTTCCCACGCACGACAGGTGCGGCGCCGCCTCGAAGCCGAGCGCGGCGATGTCCTTCACGGTGGCCAGCGTCTTCTCGCGCGTCGAACCCCCGGCGCCGTAGGTGACGCTGAAGAATTCAGGCCCCACAGCCGCGAGCTCGGCCACCACCGTCTTCAGCTTGTCGCTGCCGACGGGCGTGTTGGGCGGAAAGAACTCGAACGAAATGGGAACGGCCATGCCGTACCTCCGCAGTGTTGCTGCCGCGCACAGCGCCGGCACCATTCAAGTGGACGCCGCGGGACCGGCTCCGCCGGCCCGCTGGCGTCGCCCCCTTGAGGGGGAGCGCCGTCAGGCGCTCCGGGGGTGGCTCAATCCCTCGCCGTCAGGCGCTCCAAGGGTGGTCAGTACCTGTACGTATCGGGCTTGTACGGGCCGGCCTTGTCGACGCCGATGTAGGCCGCCTGTTCGTCGGTCAGCTCGGTCAGCATCGCGCCCACCTTCTTCAGGTGCAGCCGCGCCACCTTCTCGTCCAGGTGCTTGGGCAGCACGTAGACCTTGCCCACCTCGTAGTTCGCCGACTTCGTGAACAGCTCGATCTGCGCGATGGTCTGGTTCGCGAAGCTCGACGACATCACGAAGCTCGGGTGGCCGGTGCCGCAGCCCAGGTTCACGAGCCGGCCCTTGGCCAGCATGATGATCTTCTTGCCGTCCGGGAAGACGACGTGGTCGACCTGTGGCTTGATCTCTTCCCAGGTGTACTTCTCGAGCGACGCGATGTCGATCTCGTTGTCGAAGTGGCCGATGTTGCAGACGATGGCCTGGTCCTTCATCGCCGCCATGTGGGCATGCGTGATGATGGACTTGTTGCCGGTGGTGGTGACGAAGATGTCGGCCTTGTCGGCGGCGTATTCCATCGTCACGACCTTGTAGCCTTCCATCGCCGCCTGCAGCGCGTTGATGGGGTCGATCTCGGTCACCCAGACCTGCGCGCTCAGTGCACGCAGCGCCTGCGCCGAGCCCTTGCCCACATCGCCGTAGCCGGCCACGCAGGCCACCTTGCCGGCGATCATCACGTCGGTCGCGCGCTTGATGCCGTCGACCAGGCTTTCGCGGCAGCCATACAGGTTGTCGAACTTGCTCTTCGTCACCGAGTCGTTGACGTTGATGGCGCGGAACGGCAGCGTGCCCTTGGCGCTCATCTCCTTCAGCCGGTGCACGCCGGTGGTCGTTTCTTCGGTGACGCCGATGATCTGCGCCGCCTTGCGCGTGTACCAGGTGGGGTCGACGGCGAGCTTGGCCTTGATGGCGGCGTAGAGACAGGTTTCCTCTTCGCTCGTCGGCTTGCTGATGACGGAGATGTCTTTCTCGGCGCGCTGGCCCAGGATCATCAGCAGCGTGGCGTCGCCGCCGTCGTCGAGGATCATGTTCGGGCCTTCGGCGTCGCCAGCGGGGCCGAACTCGAAGATGCGGTGCGTGAAGTCCCAGTACTCGGTCAGCGTTTCGCCCTTGTGCGCAAACACCGGCGTGCCATTGGCAACCAGCGCGGCGGCGGCGTGGTCCTGGGTGCTGAAGATGTTGCACGACGCCCAGCGCACGCTGGCGCCCAGCGCCTGCAGCGTTTCCACCAGCACGGCGGTCTGGATCGTCATGTGGATGCTGCCGGCGATGCGCGCACCCTTGAGTGGCTGGCTCTGGGTGAACTCTTCGCGGATCGCCATCAGTCCGGGCATCTCGGTCTGCGCGATGTTGATTTCCTTGCGCCCCCAGGCGGCAAGCGACAGGTCGGCAACCGCGTGGTCGGACGCGGCGGGTTTGAGAACGGCATTCATGTGTGGGCTCCAGCGGTGACAGGACCCGCGCGTGCCGCGATCGATGGGGATGGATTCAATCTCACCCACGAAACGGTTCGTGCGGGTGAGCGCGGTTGCAATGAAGGTCTCCGAGCCTGGCCTTGATGACGAACAAGGTTGCAACGCTCCTCGGAGAGCTGCGCATTGTAGCGAAGGCGGCCCGCCGCAGCATGCCAAACTCCGCACGATGCACCTCCCTGACGACTGCCCGGCCGAGCGTTTTGCCCACTGCCCGCGCGCCGCACTGGCCGCCGTGCGCGGCGTCTTCACCGACATCGACGACACGCTGACGCGCGACGGCGCGCTCGACCCCGCGGCGCTGCCGGCGCTGCAGGCGCTGCAGCGCGCCAACGTGCCCGTCATCGCGATCACCGGCCGCCCCAAGGGCTGGAGCGAGCCGTTTGCGCGCGACTGGCCGCTGCAGGCCATCGTCGCCGAGAACGGCGCCGTGGCGCTGCTGCCCGACGGCGCCACCACGCGGGTGGAATATGCGCAGGACGCCGCCACACGCGCGAAAAACGCACGCCGCCTGCAGGCCGCCGCCGCGCGTGTGCTGCGCGAGGTGCCGGGCGCGGCGCTGGCGCGCGACAGCGCCGGCCGCGAAACCGACATCGCCATCGACCACAGCGAGTTTGCGCACCTGGACGCGGCCGCCATCGAACACGTGGTGGCGGTGATGCGCGCCGAAGGGCTGAGCGCCACCGTCAGCTCCATCCACATCAACGGCTGGTTCGGCGAGCACACCAAGCTCAGCGCCGCGCACTGGATGCTGCGGCGCCTGTACGGCCGCGATCTCGACGCCGAAATTGCCCACTGGATCTTTGTCGGCGATTCCACCAACGACCAGGCGATGTTTGGCGCCTTCCCGCTCAGCGTCGGCGTCGCCAACCTGCGCCGTTTCGCCGCGCAACTGCACACCTGGCCGACCTACATCACCGACGCCGAACGCGGCGCCGGTTTCGCCGAAGTGGCGCAGGCACTGCTGGCTGCCGCGGCCGCGCGATGAAGCGCAGCCCGCTGCTCACCGCCGCGGCGCTGGCACTGGCCGCCGCGATCTCGCTCGGCCTGGCGCGCTTTTCGTATGCCCTGCTGCTGCCGCCGATGCGCGCCGAACTGGGCTGGAGCTACGCCACCGCGGGCGCGATGAACACCGTCAACGCCGCCGGTTATCTGCTCGGCGCGCTGCTCGCGCCGCGCTGCTTCCAGGCCTTCGACGCGCGCCGCGTGATGCTCGCCGGCGGCCTCGCCAGTGCCGTGCTTCTCGCCGCGCACGGCCTCGTGCGCAGCGATGCGGCGCTGTTCACGCTGCGCCTGCTCAGCGGCCTGTCGAGTGCCGCCGGCTTCGTCGGCGGCGGTCTGCTGGCGGCGCGTCTGGCGGGCCGGGTGCCGGCGCGTTCAGGGTTGGTGCTGGGTCTGTACTACGGCGGCACCGGTCTCGGCATCATCGCGTCGGCGCTGGTGGTGCCGCCGCTGCACTGGCCGCTGGCGTGGATGGCGCTGGGCGCGCTGGCGCTGCTGGCCAACGCCATCGCCGCACTCGCCACGCGCGAACTCGTCGCACCACCGCAGCCGGGCGCGGCGCGCGCGCCGCTGCCTCTGCGGCCCTTCGCCTTCGGCCTCGCGAGCTACCTGATGTTCGGCCTGGGCTACATCGGCTACATGACCTTCATCGTCACGCTGCTGCGTGAGCAGGGGCTGGGCGCGACGGCCATCATCGCGTTCTACGTGCTGCTCGGCTGCGGCGTCGTCGCATCGTCGTGGCTGTGGGCCGGGGTGCTGCACCGCCATCGCGGCGGCGGGCCGATGGCGCTGCTGAATGCGCTGCTCGCGCTGGCCACCGTGCTGCCGGTGTGGAGCCACCATCCGGTGGCGGTGTTCGTTTCGGGTGCGCTGTTCGGCAGCGTGTTTCTCTCGGTGGTGGCGTCGACCACCGCGCTCGTGCGCCACAACGCCGCCGCGGCCGCGTGGCCGGCCGGCATCGCGGCGTTCACCATCGTCTTCGCGGCCGGCCAGATCGTCGGCCCGACGCTGGTAGGCCTGATCGCCGACGGCGCCGGCGGCCTCGCGCGCGGCCTGGCCGTCAGCGCCGCGGCGCTGCTGCTCGGCGCGCTGCTGGCGCTGGCGCAGAAGCCGCAGAAGCCGCAGAAGGCACTGCCAGCTTGAGGAAATTGATCATGCGCTGCAGTTCGTCGTCGAGCGCGGCACGAAACGCGGCGCTGCGCGGCGCCTTGCCGGCGACGTAGCCGAAGTCGCTTTGCAATGTGCCATCGGCCACCGACAGATTGCCCCAGCCGATGACCTGCTCGCGCCACAGCAGCGGCAGGGCGTAGTAGCCACGCACACGCTTGGGCGCCGGCGTGTAGGCCTCGAAGCGGTAGGCCCAGCCCCAGAAAAGCTCGAAGCGGCGCCGGTCCCAGACCACGGGGTCGAAGGGTGCGAGCAGGCGCACCGCGTCGTCGCTGGCGTGGCGGCGCGAGGCCGGGTTCTCGCCCGCCGGCCAGAGCCAGGTGACGCCGTCCACCACCGCCTGCGGAAAGCGCGCCTTCGTGCGCGCCAGCGTCGCCGCACGCCGGTCGCGCCACTGCGGCGCGCCGACACCGAGCCGGCTCACCAGTTCGGACAGCGTGCGCAGCGGCAGCGGCGCGTACTTGCGCACGACCACATCGACCAGCGCGTCCAGCGCCGCCACCGGGTCGGGCGCCGCATCGTGCGCCGCGCGCGCGGCGTAGACGCGCACGCCGCCTTCACGGCGCGCGATGCGCACCAGGCCGCGGTAATGCATGCCGTCGAGCAACTGCGTGCTGGCGTTGCTGGAGCCGCCGAACCAGTTCGTGACCTTGCCGTGCGCAAAGTGTTCGTCGACCTCGCGCGGGTGCACGGCGCCGCGTTCGCGCACGAACTCCAGCACCGCCTGCGCCTGCGCCCAGCGCGCCTTGGGCCACACGCTGCGTGCGCTGCGCGGGTGCATCAGCGCGTGCGTGGCGCGTGGCAGGAAGCCATAGTTGACGAAGAAGTCCTCTTCGATGGGCAGGCGCGGATAGCGCCGTTCGAGGTCGCCCGCGCAGTAGTCCTTCACGCGGTGGCGCAGCGTCAGGTCCTGCGCGCGCGCCGGGGCGCGTATCGGGTCGGCCTGCACGAAGCCCAGCTTCGCGATGGCCTTGGGCAGCGTCGTCGGCGTGAAGATGCTGCGTGCCAGTGCATGGCGACGCAGGTCGTCGAGCGTGAGCGTCATGCAAACACCTGTCGCAGTTCGCCGCCGCTCAGCGCGTTCCAGCGCAGCTCGGCCAGCGCGCCGTTGATGAGCGTGAATTGCGGCGGGCGATGGCCGATGTCGAGATCGATCAACACCGGGCAGCTCAGCGCCGACAGGCACGAAGCCAGCGCTGCGTGGTAGTGCAGCGCGGTGGCGTCGGCGGGATCGGGCTCGGGCGCGGCCGAGCGCCCGATCAACACGCCGTTCAGTCCGTCCAGCCAGCCCGACCAGCGCAGCCGGTGCAGCGCCTGCACCAGCGCCGTCGGCGGCTGCCCGGCGTTCTCCAGGTACAGCAGGCAGCCTTCGGCGCGATGGCCGGCGATGAAGGCGCGCACGTCGCCGTACGCGGTGCCCGCGGTGTGCATCAGCGTGTCGATGCAGCCACCGATCAGGCGGCCGCGCACCTCGAGATCGCCGTCGCGGTTGATGCAGCGCCAGACCGTGGGCTCGGTGAGCTGGTAGGTCGTGTCGGGCACGCGCGCGAAGTCGGTCCAGTCGCGCTGCCAGCGTTCGCTCTGGCGCTGCGCCACGCGGCCGCCCGCCGGCGTGGCCAGCACGCTCAGCGTTGCGGCCGTGAGCGCATCGTGCTGGCCCGGCGCCAGGTCCATCAGGCAGGCGCCGTGCGCGGTGGCCCAGCCCAGGCGCAGCGTCAGCGCCAGCAGCAGCGTGCTGGTGTCGCTGAAGCCGAGCAGCCACTTCGGCCGCGCGCCCTGCAGCGCGTTCCAGTCCAGCCGGTCCAGCAGTTCGATCGCCAGTTCACCGCCCCACGGCGGAATGATGGCCGCCACGTCGTCGCGCAGCAGCAGTTGCATCAGCTCGGCCGCACGTTCGGCGGCCGGCGCGCTGGCGCCGCGTACTTCGTCGCGCAGGCAGCGGCCTTCTTCGACCTCGAAGCCCTGGCGGCGCAGGTGGGCGAGCACGAGGTCCAGCCGCGCATGCAGAGCTGGCGGCACGCCCGAACTGGGCGCGGTGACGGCGATGCGCGCGCCTCGGGTCAGGGCAGCGGGATAACGCGGTGGCATGGCGTGATCATGCCTTGGCGGGGCGGCGTTTGCGGCGCCGGCCTTGTGTCAGCGGCTGCGCGCCGGCGTCGCTGAGCCAGACGGCGCGCTGCACACGGCCGCCCGCGGCCATGCTGACGACCAGCCCTTCGGGCGCGCCGGCGGCCATCTGCCGCTGCGCCTCGACCAGGCCGTCGCAGGCGTGGTGGTTGCAGATGTCCGAGCGCATCTCGCGCGGCAGCGTGCAGCCGCTGCGGCCGTGATGCAGGCACGAGCCCTCGACATGTCGATCGGGCAGACGCGCGGCGTAGGCCGCTGCCGCGTCGTGCAGCGTCGCGCCGGGGTGCGCGCCGACCCAGCGCTGCAGCAGCGTGTGGTCGATGAAGGCGTGCGTGAAGGCGCCGTGGCGGCAGCAGCGGCCGCCGCAGAAGGCGCACACCTGGCTGGCCGTCGGGCCTGGCGGCGTATGCTGGGCCGCGGCATGCGGCGCGGGTTCGGCGGCGGCAGCCGTGGTGGCGATGGCGGTCGTGTCGGTATTGGTGGTGTCGTCGGCATCGACCGCATCGACCGCCGCCGCCAGCGCCTGCAGGTACGCGATCTGCGCGCGCCGCTGCGCGGCCCGGCCCGGCACCAGGCGGCCGCGATGCGGCTCCAATTGCACCTCGGCGGCCTGCAACGCGCGTGCGTCGCCGCCGGCCGCCACGGCCACGCGGCGCCGCGCCTGCAGCTCGGCGGCCTGCGCTGCCGCCTGCGCGTCGAGCTGGTGGCGATGCCGGCACGCGGCGCGCCCGCAGCTTTGGCGCTGCAGCGCCTGCAGCGGCGTCAACGGCAGGCCGCAGAAACGGCAGTCCGTCGACATCTGCGGCTGCGCATGCATGGCCGCGAGCCTAAGCCAAAGCGCCGGCCGTGGCGCGCGGGCGCACCGGCAGGCGGCTGTCGTAAGCTCGACGGCCGAAGCCGACCCGCCGTCGCGGGCGCGCAGGGCAGGCAGCACAGGGAGCGCCAGCACACATGCAGGCTCAGGACTTCATCCGCAAATGGCAGGCCGGCGCACCCGCGCACGAGCTCAACGAGCGCGCCGGCGCACAAGCCCATTTCATCGATCTGTGCCGGCTGCTGGGCGTGCCCGAGCCGGCCGACCCCGACAACTACTGCTTCGAGCGCGGCGTGCTCAAGACCGGCGGCGCGGGCGTGCGCACCGACGGTTTTGCCGACGTCTGGCTGCGCGGCCACTTCGCCTGGGAATACAAGGCCCCGGGCCGGAACCTCGAAGGCGCGCTGAGGCAGTTGATGATGTACGCGCTGCCGCTGGAGAACCCGCCGCTGCTGGTGGTCAGCGACCGCCAGCGCATCGAGGTGCACACCCATTTCACCGGCACGCCCAGCGAGCGCCACGTCTTCGCGCTCGAAGACATGGCGCGGCCCGACGTGCAGCAGCGCCTGCGCGCGCTGTGGCAGGAGCCCGGGCGCTACAAGCCGCGGCGCAGCAACCGCGACATCACCGAAGACGCCGCGCGCACCTTCGCCGGCACCGCCGAACGCCTGCGCAGCGCCGGCGCGGCGCCGGCCGCGGTGAGCCACTTCCTCACGCAGTGCGTGTTCTGCTTTTTCGCCGAAGACGTGGGCCTGCTGCCGGCGCGCCTGTTCGAGCGCCTGGTGGGCGTGCAGATCGCGCCCGAGCGGCTGCGCACGCAGCTCGCCGCGCTGTTCGCGACCATGCAGGGCGGCGGCCTGTTCGGCGCCGAAGACGTGGCCTGGTTCAACGGTGGGCTGTTCCAGAGCATCGCCGTGCCGCCGCTGGCCGCCGACGACGTGGCCGCGCTGAAGGCCGCCAGCGCGCTGGACTGGAGCGCCATCGACCCCACCATCTTCGGCACCCTGTTCGAGCGCGGCCTCGACCCCGCCAAGCGCAGCCAGCTTGGCGCCAACTTCACCGACCCCGCCACCATCCTGCGCCTGGTGGAGCCGGTGGTGCAGCGCCCGCTGCTGGCCGAGTGGGCCGGCCACCGCGCGCGCGTCGAAGCCGCGCTGGTCAAGAGCCGGCGCCACGGCGACAAGGCCTGGCGCGACGCGCAGGCCGCCTTCGTCGGTTTTCTGGAACGCCTCAAGGGCTACCGCGTGCTCGACCCGGCCTGCGGCAGCGGCAACTTCCTCTACCTCGCGCTGCGCTGCCTGAAGGACATCGAGCACCAGGTGAACCTGGAAGCCGAAGCGCTGGGGCTGGAGCGCCAGCACGACGTCACCGGCCCGCACAACGCGCTGGGCATCGAGCTCAACGAATTCGCCGCCGAGCTGGCGCGCGTGACGGTGTGGATCGGCGAGCTGCAATGGCGCATCCAGCGCGGCCACGCCTTCAAGCTGAACCCGGTGCTGGAAGCGCTCGACCACATCGAATGCCGCGACGCCGTGCTCGGCGCCGACGGGCGCGAGGCGGCGTGGCCGGTGGCGGATGCCGTGGTGGGCAACCCGCCGTTCGTGGGCGACAAGAAGATGCGCAGCGAGCTGGGCGATGCCTACACCGAGGCGCTGCGCAAGGCCTAGTGCCGGGCGGCGCCGACCTGGTGTGCTATTGGTTCGAGAAGGCGAGGGCGCAGATCGAGGCGGGCGCGTTGCAGCGCGCGGGGCTGGTGGCGACGAATTCGATACGCGGCGGGGCGAACCGGGCGGTGCTGGATCGGGTCTGCGAAAGTACACGCATCTTCGAGGCGTGGAGCGATGAGCCGTGGGTCAACAACGGGGCGGCGGTTCGTGTGTCGTTGATCGGCTTCGGCGCAAGCGAGCAAACCGCCCGGCTTGATGGAAGCCCGATTGCGCAGGTCAATGCAGATTTGAGCGGTCACGTTGTTGGCACCAACGCCATGGACTTGACGACCGCTCAAGCATTGGTCTGCAACCGAAGGGCCTCATTCATCGGCGGCATGAAGAAGGGCGAGTTCGACATCACCGGCGAAATGGCGCGCGCCTGGTTGCGGCTTCCGAACCCGAATGGCCGGAGCAATGCAGAGGTGGTGGTCCCATGGCAGAACGGCCTCGACGTCACGCGGCGTCCGCTCGGCAAGTGGATCGTCGACTTCGGCGTGCAACGGACGGAAGACGATGCTGCGCTGTTTGAGGCGCCCTTCGCGCACGTGAAACTGGTCGTCAAGCCAGCGCGCGATCTGGTGCGCAACGATCTTGAGCGAACGAGGTGGTGGCTTCACGCACGTCCCGCGCCCGACTTGCGCAATGCGGTGCGCGCGCTTTCGCGCTACATCGCCACCGCTCGCTTGGCAAAGTTCAGGCTCTTCGTCTGGCAGCGAGCGCCGCTGTGCGTTGACGGTCAGCTCGTCGTCACGGCCCGTGCCGACGACACCACCTTCGGCATCCTGCACAGCCGCTTGCACGAACTCTGGTCGCTGCGCATGTGCACCTGGATGGGCAAGGGAAACGACCCGCGCTACACGCCCACCACCTGCTTCGAGACTTTCCCCTTCCCGGCCGGCCTCACGCCCGCCGACACCGCGCACCAGCGCACCGAAGCGCTGGACGGCGGCGCCATGATTCCTGCCGGTCTAACACCTGAAGTGCGCGGCCACGCCGCCGCCATCGCGCGCGCCGCGATGCGTCTGGTGGCGCTGCGCGACGCCTGGCTCAACCCGCCCGACTGGACCCGGGCGCAGCCCGAGGTGGTGCCGCTGGGCATGGCCGCGTCGCCCTACCCGGACCGCATCGTCGCCCGCCCCGGCTTCGAGAAGGAAGTGGCGCAGCGCACGCTGACCAAGCTCTACAACCAGCGCCCGGCCTGGCTGGCGCAGGCGCACGCGACGCTCGACGCCGCGGTGGCCGCGGCCTACGGCTGGGCCGACTGGACGCCGGCGATGGCCGACGACGAAGTGCTGCGCCGGCTGCTGGCGTTGAACCACGAACGGGCCGAACGACTCTCGAGCCCCGGCCGATGACGTGGGCGAGGGCGGCCATGACGCGCCAGTGATCGAAGACCACGGCGGCGACTCGCGTCGCCCGCCGGAAGTGCCGCGTTGCGGTGCATTGCGTTGTCTCCGGCCGGGGCTGGCGCCGCCTGACTTCGCGGGCGCGAAGCCAGGCGGCGCCGCAGGGCCCAGGAGGCGCTACGCGCCTGCCGGGCTCAAAGCCCGGCCGCTGCACGCAGCGCCTGGGCCTTGTCGGTTCTCTCCCAGGTGAACTCGGGTTCTTCGCGGCCGAAGTGGCCGTAGGCGGCGGTCTTTTCGTAGATCGGGCGCAGCAGGTCGAGCATCTGGATGATGCCCTTGGGGCGCAGGTCGAAATGCTCCTGGATCAGCGCCGCGATCTTCTCGTCGCTGATGACGCCGGTGCCTTCGGTGTAGACCGTCACGTTCATCGGCCGGGCGACGCCGATGGCATACGCCACCTGCACCTGGCACTGCTTGGCCAGGCCGGCGGCGACGATGTTCTTGGCGACGTAGCGTGTGGCGTAGGCGGCCGAGCGGTCGACCTTGCTCGGGTCCTTGCCGCTGAACGCGCCGCCGCCGTGCGGGCAGGCACCGCCGTAGGTGTCGACGATGATCTTGCGCCCGGTGAGGCCGCAGTCGCCCTGCGGGCCGCCGACGACGAAGCGGCCGGTCGGGTTCACCAGGTACTTGGTGTCCTTCAGCCATTCCTTGGGCAGCACCGGCTTGATGATCTCCTCGATCACGGCTTCGTAGAACTCGGGCTTCATCTTCGAGCCCAGGCTCATCTCGGGCGCGTGCTGGCTGCTCAGCACCACGGTGTCGATGCTGTGCGGCTTGCCGTCGACGTAGCGCATCGTCACCTGGCTCTTGGCGTCGGGGCGCAGGAAGGGCAGGCGGCCGTCCTTGCGCAGTTGCGCCTGGCGCTCGACGAGGCGGTGCGCGTAGTAGATGGGTGCGGGCATCAGCTCGGGCGTTTCGTCGCAGGCGTAGCCGAACATCAGGCCCTGGTCGCCGGCGCCGGTGTTCAGGTGGTCGTCGCTCGCGTGGTCGACGCCTTGCGCGATGTCGTTGCTCTGCTTGTCGTAGGCCACCAGCACCGCGCAGCCCTTGTAGTCGATGCCGTAGTCGGTGTTGTCGTAGCCGATGCGCTTGATGGTGTCGCGTGCAACCTGGATGTAGTCGACGTGCGCGTTGGTCGTGATCTCGCCGGCCAGCACCACGAGGCCGGTGTTGCACAGCGTTTCGGCGGCCACGCGGCTCAGCGGATCCTGCTTGAAGATCGCGTCGAGGATCGCGTCGGAGATCTGGTCGGACACCTTGTCGGGGTGGCCTTCAGAAACGGATTCGGATGTGAAGAGGAAATCGTTCGCCACGAGGATATTGCTCCGGTTGATGACACACTGTTTGCGTCGCCGGTCAGTCCATCTGTTTGCGCGGCGAACGCTTTAGCGGATTTGTTGAACTGGCACCACAGCGTGGGCCGGTCCGGCGGCGCTGGCTTTTCCCTTGGGTAAGCTCACCGGCCGCGTCGCCCCGCAAGTTGTTCTTTAACTCGGCGACGTGCCGATTATACGAAGCATGCTCATCACCTTGCACTGGCTGTCACGCCGTTCGCTGCGCTTTTTGCACGCGCTGGGCGGCGCCGTGGGCTGGCTTGCCTACGCCTTTTCGGCCAGCTATCGCCAGTGCCTGCGCGACAACACCTCGCTGGCGGGGCTGGACGCAGCGCAGCGGCGGGCCGCCGTTGCCGAAGCCGGCCGCCTGGCGCTGGAACTGCCGCGCCTGTGGCTGCGGCCCCCGGGCGCGCCGATCGCCGACCCGGTGCGCTGGGAGGGCGAGGCGCTGATCGACAGCCTGATCGCCGCCGGCCGCGGCTTCGTGCTGCTGACGCCGCACATGGGCAGCTTCGAGGTGGCCGCGCAGGCCTACGCCGAACGTTTCGGCGCGCGCCAGCCGATGACGGTGCTGTATCGGCCGGCGCGCCAGCGCTGGCTGCGCGAGATCGAAGAGCGCGCGCGCACGCGGCCATGCCTGAACACGGCGCCGGCCAACCTGTCGGGTGTGCGGCTGATGCTGCGTGCGCTCAAGCGCGGTGAAACCATCGGCATGCTGCCCGACCAGGTGCCGCCCCAGGGCCAGGGCGTCTGGGCGTCGTTTTTCGGCCGCCCCGCCTACACGATGACGCTCGCCGCGCGGCTGCTGCAGCAGACCGGTGCCGGGGTGGCGGTGCTCTACGTCGAGCGCCTGGCGCGCGGTGCCGGCTACGTGGTTCGCGTGATGCCGCTGGCCGAGACGCCGCCCGAAGGCGCTGCCGACGAAGCGGCGGCGCTCGCCATCAACCGCTCGATGGAAGCGGTGATCCGCATGAAGCCGACGCAGTACCTGTGGGGCTACCACCGCTACAAGGCGCCGCGCGGGTCGGCCGAACCATGAGCGCGACGACCTGGGCGTCGCGCGCGCTGCTCGGCCTGATCTGGCTGCTGCATTGGCTGCCGCTGCCGTTGCTGGCGGTGCTGGGCCGCGGCCTGGGCCGGCTGCTGCACCGCTTCGGCCGCAGCCGGCGCAAGGTGGCGCTGCGCAACCTCGAACTCTGCATGCCCGGGATGGCGCTGCCCGAGCGCCAGCAACTCGTGCGCGAGCACTTCCAGTGGCTGGGCCGCAGCCTGCTCGAGCGCGGCGTGCTCTGGTATGCCAGCGTGGGTCGGCTGCGGCGGCTGATCCACGTCGAAGGCGACGTGCAGCTCGCCGAGCGCAGCGAACGCCCGGTGATGTGGCTGGTGCCGCACTTCATGGGGCTGGACATCGCCGGTGTCGCGACGCAGTTGTTCCAGACGCGGCTCGTGGCGTCGATCTACCAGGCGCAGAGCAACCCGGTGGTCGACGCCGCGATGCGCCGCGGCCGGCTGCGCTTCAACCAGGGCGACGTGTTCGCGCGCCAGGAAAGTGCGTTGCCGCTGGTGCGTGCGATCAAGCGCGGCTACGCCTTCTTCAACCTGCCCGACATGGACTTCGGCCTGCGCGACGCCGCGTTCGTGCCGTTTTTCGGCGTCGAGGCCGCGACGCTGCTGGCGCCGTCGCGCATGGCGCGCGCGCTGAAGATGACGGTGCAGCCGGTGGTGGCCGAGATGCTGCCGCACGGACGCGGCTATCGCGTGCGTTTCCTGCCCGCGTGGACCGATTGGCCGACCGACGATGCCGAAGCCGACACGCGGCGCATGAATGCGTGGATCGAAAGCGAGATCCGCCGCCACCCCGCGCAGTACCTGTGGGTGCACAAACGCTTCAAGACGCGGCCGCCGGGCCAGTCTTCTGTGTACTGAAACGATAATGGCCCGCATGCGGCTGAAGTTCACCAAGATGCACGGTGCGGGCAACGACTTCGTCGTGCTCGACGGCACCGCTGCGCGCATCGAGCTGACGCCGGCGCAGGTGCAGCATCTGGGCGACCGCCATCGCGGCGTCGGTGCCGACCAGATCCTCGTCGTCGAGCGCAGCACGAAGCCCGGGGTGGACTTCCGCTACCGCATCTTCAACAACAGCGGCGACGAGGTCGAGCAGTGCGGCAACGGCGCGCGCTGCTTCGTGCGTTATGTGCACGACAAGGGCCTGAGTTCGAAGACGCGCATCCGCGTCGAAACCGTCAACAGCCTGATCGAGCTGCAGTTGCAGCCCGATGGCCGCGTCACCGTCGACATGAACCGGCCGGTCTTCGACCTCGCGCGCGTGCCGTTCGATGCCGGCGGCCTGAGCGCGCGCCGCGTCGGCAACTTCGAGCTCTGGCCTCTTGCCGATGTGGCCGATGTGGCCGATGTGGCAGCCGGCGTCGCCGCCCATGTCGAACTGGCCGTGCTGTCGATGGGCAATCCGCATGCGGTGCAGCGTGTCGACGATGTCGATGCGGCGCCGGTGGCCGCGGTCGGCCCGCGCATCGAGACGCACCCGCGTTTTGCGCAGCACGTGAACGTCGGCTTCATGCAGGTGCTCGCGCGCGACGCCGTGCGGCTGCGGGTGCACGAACGCGGCGCCGGCGAGACGCTGGCCTGCGGCACCGGGGCCTGCGCGGCGGTGGTGGCCGGCATCCGCCTGGGCTGGCTGGAGCGGCGCGTCGAGGTGCACACGCGCGGCGGGCTGCTGCTGATCGAATGGCCGCACGACGATGCGAGCGTGCTGATGACGGGCCCGGCGACGAGCGTTTTCGAAGGAGAGATCGAACTGTGAGCATTCAAGGCATCACCGAGACCGACATCGCCGAGTACCTGGCCAACACGCCCGGCTTCTTCGAGCGCCATGCCGAACTGCTGTCCAGCGTGCAGCTCACCAGCCCGCACGGCCAGCGTGCGGTGTCGCTGCAGGAGCGCCAGATGGAGATGCTGCGCGAGCGCATCAAAGGGCTGGAGATGAAGATCGTCGAGATGATCCGCCACAGCCAGGACAACGTCGCCATCGCCGACCGCCTGCACCGCTGGACGCGCGCGCTGATGCTGACGGCCGACGCCACGGCGCTGCCGCAGGCGCTGGTGGACGACCTGAAGCACGAGTTCATGATTCCGCAGGCGGCGATCCGCGTCTGGGGCGCGGCGGCGCCGTTCGCCGACCAGCCGTTCGCGGCCGCCGTGGGCGACGATGTCAGGAGCTTCGCGCAGAGCCTGAGCCTGCCCTACTGCGGCGCCAACGCGGGCTTCGAGGCCGCGGGCTGGCTCGACGACGCGCCGGCGGTGATGTCGGTGGCGCTGATCCCGCTGCGCGAGGGCGACAACGCGTTCGGCCTGCTGGTGCTGGGCTCGCCCGACCCCACGCGCTACAGCGCCGAGATGGGCACCGAATTCCTGGTGCGCATCGGTGAAGTGGCAAGCGCCGCGCTGGCGCGGCTGCTGCCCGCGGGCTGAGGGCGCCGGGGTGACGCTGAGCCCCGAACTGCAGGCGTTTGTCGACCATCTGGCCATCGAGCGCCGCCTGGCGCCGCGCACCACGGCGCTCTACGCGCAGGCCTTGCAGCGGCTGCACAACGCCGCCCAGACATCTGCCGTGGAGCTGCGCCACGCCCAGCCGCATCACATCCGCACCTGGCTCGGCCAGCAACGCAGCCGCGGCCTGGCGCCGCGCAGTCTGGCGCTGATGCTGAGCGCGTGGCGCGGCCTGTATCGCTGGTGGGGGCGCAACGGTGTCGTCGCCACCAACCCGGTCGACGGGCTGCGCGCGCCGAAGGCCGCGAAGCCGCTGCCGAAGGCCTTGTCGGTGGAGCAGGCGGTGCAGCTTGCCGAACACGAACCGCGGGGCGATGCGTGGCTCGCGGCGCGCGACCACGCCATCGTCGAACTGTTGTACGGCTGCGGGCTGCGCGTGAGCGAGCTGGTCGGGCTGGACCAGGTGGCGTCGGGCCACGCGGCCGGCTGGATCGACGTGCAGGACGCGACCGCGCATGTGCTGGGCAAGGGCGCGAAGCGGCGCAGCGTGCCGGTGGGCAGCGCGGCGCTGCGCGCGCTGAACGTGTGGTTGGCGCTGCGCGGCCAGTGGGCGCGCAGCGACGAGGCGGCGCTCTTCGTCGGCCAACGCGGCGCGCGCTTGGCGGCCGGCCAGGTGCGCGCGCGGCTCAAGCAGTGGGCGCTGCAGGCCGGGGTGCCGACGCACGTGCATCCGCACATGCTGCGTCACAGTTATGCCAGCCACCTGCTGCAGTCCAGCGGCGATCTGCGCGCGGTGCAGGAACTGCTGGGCCACGCGAGCATCTCGACGACGCAGATCTACACGCAGCTCGACTTCCAGCATCTGGCGCGCGCCTACGACGCGGCGCACCCACGCGCAAAGCGGCGCTGAGATGGTGCCCCCAACTTCGCTTTCGCGCGCGACTTCCGCCGGAGGTCCTCCGCCGACGGACCGGCGGAGCCGGGTTCGTGGCGGCAAGCCTGGTGGAGCGCGCTGAAATGAAATCGATCCGGCTGCGTGAAGGCAAGGAGCGCTCGTTGCTGCGCCAGCACCCGTGGGTGTTCGAAAGCAGCATCGCCAAGGGCCGCGCCGACGCCGGCGAAACGGTGCGCGTGGAAGACGCCGCGGGGCAGTTCCTCGCCTGGGGCGCGTACAGCCCGCAGTCGCTGATCCGGGTGCGCGCGTGGAGCTTCGACGAAGCCGAGCGCATCGACGCCGACTTCTTCCAGCGCCGCGTCGCCCACGCGCTGGCGCTGCGTGCACGGCTGGCGGTGGCCAGCAGCGGCGTGCGGCTGGTGCATGGCGAGGCCGACGGCCTGCCGGGGCTGGTGGTCGACCGCTACGGCGACGTGTTGTGCGCGCAGTTCCAGGCCGCCGGCGTCGAACGCTGGAAGGATGTGATCACCGATGCCTTGATGCAGGCCAGCGCGGCGCGCGCGTTCTACGAACGTTCGGACACCAGCGCGCGCACGCGCGAGGGGCTGCCTCCGGCCAGCGGCTGGCTGCGCGGCGCGGGCGACACCGAGATCACGATCAGCGAACACGACTGGCGTCTGACGGTGGACGTGACGCATGGCCACAAGACGGGCTTTTATCTCGACCAGCGCGACAACCGCGCCGCGTTTGCGGCCTGGGTGCGCCACTACGGCTGCCGCCGTGTGCTGAACTGCTTCTGCTACACCGGCGGCTTCAGCGTTGCGGCGCTGGCCGGCGGCGCGAGCACGGTGCTGAGTGTCGACTCTTCGGCGCCGGCGCTGCAGCGTGTGCAGGCGCACGTGCGCCTGAACGGCTTCGACGCCGCGCGCAGCGAGTGCGTGGATGGCGACGTCAACCAGTTCCTGCGCGACAGCCTGCAGGCCGGCCGCAGCTTCGACGCCATCGTGCTGGACCCGCCGAAATTCGCGCCGACGGCGGCCCACGCCGAACGCGCCGCACGCGCCTACAAGGACATCAACCGGCTCGCGCTGAAGCTGCTGCCGCCCGGTGGCCTGCTGCTGAGCTTCAGTTGTTCGGGCGGCATCGGCGCCGAGCTGTTCCAGAAGATCGTCGCCGGCGCGGCGATCGACGCCGGTGTCGACGGCGCCATCCTGCAGCGCCTGCACGGCGCGCCCGACCATCCGACGACGCTGCGTTTTCCCGAAGGCGAGTACCTCAAGGGGCTGGCGATCCTGCGCGCCTGACTGCGCTGCCGGCCGGCATTGTGCGTAGCATCAAGGGCTTTCGACCGCACCCGAGGGGTTCCGCCATGAGTCTCACAAGCGCCGACGCCCGCGCCCGCCGGCATCACTTCCGCACGCTGCACGAAGCGGGCTGTTTCGTGATCCCCAACCCCTGGGACGCCGGCAGCGCGCGTTATCTGCAGGGCCTGGGGTTCAAGGCCCTGGCCAGCACCAGCTCGGGCGCGGCGTGGAGCCAGGGCCTGCCCGACAACGGGTTGTCGTGCGACGCGGTGCTGGCCCATCTGCAGCAACTCCTGGCCGCGAGCACGCTGCCATTGAATGCCGACTTCGAATCGGGCTTCGCCGCCGATGCCGCAGGCGTCGCCGCGAACGTGCGGCGTGCGCTCGCGCTGGGCGTCGCCGGTGTGTCGATCGAGGACTCGACGGGCGATGCGAACAACCCGCTGCGCGAGCTGGCGCCCGCGGTCGAACGCCTGCGCGCCGCGCGCGCGGCCATCGACGAGAGCGACGCCGAGCGCGATGGCCGCGCGCTGCTGGTGGGCCGCGCCGAAAACTTCATCGTCGGCCGCCCCGATCTGGACGACACGCTGCGCCGCCTGCGCGCCTACGCCGAAGCGGGCGCGGATGTGCTGTACGCACCAGGCATCCGCACGCCCGAGCAGATTCAGGCCGTGGTGGCGGCGGTGGCACCCAAACCCGTGAACCTGCTCATCGGCGCGGACATCGGCATCACGCTGCAGCAGGCGCAGGCGCTGGGCGTGCGGCGCATCAGCGTCGGCGGCGCGCTCGCGCGCAGCGCCTGGGGCGGCTTCATGCACGCGGCGCGCGCCATCGCCGACACGGGGCGCTTCGACGCCTTCGCGAGTGCCGCGTCAGGCAACGAGCTGAACGCGTTCTTCGGCGCCGCCGGCAGCAGGCGTTAGACGTCGCCGGCGCCGTTCTGCGCCAGCGGCAGCCGGGGGTCGAACTTCGCGCGCTTGACGCTGAAGAAGCTCTTCACGTTGCGCACGTTGGCGTCCTGCGTGAACAAACGCTGCACCAGCGTGTGGTAGTCCGCCATGTCGGCGCTGCGCACCACGAGCAGGAAGTCGGGCCCGGGCGAAACGCGGTAACACTGCTGCACCGCGGCGTCGGCCACCGCACGCTGCTCGAAGGCGTCCAGATGTTCGGCGCCCTGGCGGTCGAGCGTGATCTCCACCAGCGCCGTCAGGCCGTGGCCGATGCGGTCGGGCGACAGCAGCGCAATGCGGCGCTCGATGACGCCGTCGTCGAGCAGCCGGCGCACCCGACGCAAGGCCGTGGCGGGCGAGGTGTGGGCACGCGCCGCCAGCTCCTGGTTCGATAACGAGGCGTCGCTTTGCAGCAGCTCCAGCAGGCGCAGGTCGGTGGCATCGAGGTCCATGCGGGAAATAATAGGTCATGCATGAATTTAATATGGCATCAAATTTCATGTCATTGTGTGGACGGTGATTTCATTCACATTGCTCGCCGAAAATGGTGGAAAACTTCTTTTCCATCGCTCTAGCATCCGGCCCGTCAACTCCTGAAGGGTCCAAACCATGTGTGGCATCGTCGGCGCCGTCAGCACCCGCAACATCGTTCCCATCCTGCTCGAAGGGCTGAAGCGGCTCGAATACCGCGGCTACGACTCGTGCGGCGTCGCGGTGCACCAGAACGGCGGCCTGCGGCGCGCGCGCAGCACCTCGCGCGTGGCGGAACTCGAAGCCGGCGTGGCGCAGGAACAGATTGCCGCCCACACCGGCATTGCCCACACACGCTGGGCCACGCATGGCGCGCCGGCGGTGCACAACGCGCACCCGCATTTTTCGGCCGGCCCGGGCGCCAACCAGAGCTCGGTGGGCCGCGTGGCGCTGGTGCACAACGGCATCATCGAGAACCACGACGAACTGCGCGCCGAACTGCAGCAGCGCGGCTACGTCTTCGACAGCCAGACCGACACCGAGGTCATCGCCCACCTCGTGCACCATCTCTACGACGGCGACCTGCTCGACGCGATGCACCGCGCGCTGCCGCGTCTGCGCGGCGCCTACGCGATTGCCGTCTTCTGCCGCGACGAACCGCACCGCGTGGTGGCGGCGCGCCAGGGCTCGCCGCTGGTGCTGGGTGTGGGCGAGGGCGAGAACTTCGTGGCGTCGGATGCGATGGCGCTGGCCGGCGTCACCGACCAGATCGTCTATCTCGAAGAGGGCGATGTCGTCGACCTGCAGCTCGGCAAGGCCTGGATCAGCAGCGCCGACGCGGCGGGCCGCTACCGCAGCCTGGGTGCAGACGAGCGCCCGGTGCGCACCGTGCAGGCGCACAGCGGCGCGGCCGAACTCGGGCCCTACCGCCACTACATGCAAAAGGAGATCTTCGAGCAGCCCAAGGCCATCGCCGACACGCTGGACGGCGTGGGCGGCATCAGCCCCGAGCTGTTCGGCGACGGCGCCTACAAGGTCTTCAAGGACATCGACCGCGTGCTGATCCTGGCCTGCGGCACCAGCTTCTATGCCGGCTCCACCGCACGCTACTGGCTCGAGAGCATCGCCGGCGTGCCGACGACGGTGGAGATCGCCAGCGAATACCGCTATCGCGACAGCGTGCCGAACCCGAAGACCCTGGTGGTCACCATCACGCAGAGCGGCGAAACCGCCGACACGCTGGCGGCGCTGAAACACGCGCATTCGCTCGGCATGACGCACACGCTGACGATCTGCAACGTGGCCACGAGCGCGATGGTGCGCGAATGCGCGATGGCCTACATCACGCGCGCGGGCGTCGAGATCGGCGTCGCGTCGACCAAGGCTTTCACGACCCAGCTCGTGGGGCTGTACCTGCTGACGCTGGCGCTGGCGCAGGTGCGCGGGCGGCTGAACGACGAACAGGAAGCCGCGCATCTGAAGGCGCTGCGCCATCTGCCGCTGGCGCTGCAGGCGGTGCTGGCGCTGGAGCCGCAGGTCATCGCGTGGAGCGAGGACTTCGCGCGCAAGGAGAACGCGCTCTTCCTCGGCCGCGGCCTGCACTACCCGATCGCGCTCGAGGGCGCGCTGAAGCTCAAGGAGATCAGCTACATCCATGCCGAGGCCTACCCCGCAGGCGAACTCAAGCACGGCCCGCTGGCACTCGTGACCGAGCAGATGCCGGTGGTGACGGTGGCGCCGAACGACACGCTGCTGGAAAAGCTCAAGAGCAACATGCAGGAGGTGCGCGCACGCGCCGGCCAGCTTTATGTGTTCGCCGATGCCGACACCCACATCGCCAGCGACACCGGCGTGCACGTGATCCGCCTGCCCGAACACTACGGAGCGCTCAGCCCCATCCTGCATGTCGTGCCGCTGCAATTGCTGGCGTACCACACCGCCTGCGCGCGCGGCACCGATGTCGACAAGCCGCGCAACCTGGCCAAGAGCGTGACGGTGGAGTGAGCAGTCGGTTGGTCGGCTTTGCGCCGCGGAAGCCGCACCGCAGGGGCGACGGCCGACGTGTGCCAGCCGGTGAAGCGATCGGTCCTCCCTGAGTTCAGATCGGGGTCAGACCGGATCCAAAGCGATCGAGTGCGAGCGTCTGCATCAGCTTGCGAAAGCGTGGTTCCTGACGCAAGCCGGCCCAGCTCGGATCGTCCTTCAGGTAGATCATGCGGGTGTCGCGAACCGCGAGCGCCAATTCGAGCTGGGCGATTGCAGCGTCCTGCTCACCGAGCGCGGCATGCACCATGGCGATCGTCGTCGGTGGCACGAAATGCTTGCGGCTGCGCTCCCGCAGTGCATCCAGGATGGCTCGCGCCTCGTCCCCGCGCCCGATCTTCGACAGGTGCAAGGCCAGCACGGCCTTTGGCCGCGTCGTCTCGTCCGACAGTTCGACGGCGCGCCGAAACGAGGCGATGCCGTCGTCCGGCCTGTGCTCAGCAAAAAGTAGCAGCCCCATGGCGACGTGCGATAGCCAGAGGTTCGGCCCGAAATCCAGGGCGCGGTCCAGGCGCACGCGAGCCGCGCCGAGGCGCCCGGCGTCGATGAGGAAGCTGGCCTCGATCGCATTGAGTACCGGTGAGGTGGGCTCCAGCTCGCGTGCGATGCGCAACTGCTCGAAGCCTGCTTCGACGCGGTCCTGCGTCAGCATCAACAACGCCAGATCCCAGCGCGCGGAGGAAAGGTTGGGATTGACTGCCAGTACTTGCTGGAATTGACGCTCGGCACCGGGCCAGTCGAATCCGTAGAAGTATTTCGTGGTTCCGATCGCGGCACGCGCCGGCACGAAGTCGGGCACGAGGTCGATGGCCCGCGCCAGTGCGCTGCTGGACCGTTCGAAGGCTTCTCCCGGCAACGCATCGGCATTCCAGACGCGCCGGCGATGTGCCCATGCAAGACCCACCCACGCGGTGGCGTACCGGGGGTCGATCGAGAGCGCCTGTTCGTAGAGCAGGATCGCTTCGCGCAAGTTGTCCGCCCTGCCGCGCTCGGCCCGACGCATTGCGGCCAGGTAGAGCTGGTAGGCCTCGGGGTTGCGAGTGCCGCCGGCATCGGCGACCGGTGCCGCCGCCGAGGCCTGAAGCCGCAGTTCGGGCGCCAACGCCTGGACGACACGATTCGAAATCTTGTCCTGGACCTGGAAGACGTCGTTGAATCGTTCGTCGAAGCTTCCGGACCACAGCGCCTGCCCATCCGCGGTGCGCAGCAGCCGAGCCGTCACGCGAAGCTGATCGCCGGCGTGCTGGACCGATCCGTCCACGACCCAGGTGGTTTCCAGCTCGCGCGCAGCGTCCAACGAGTCCTTCTCGTGATCGGCATAGCGGCGTATCGATCCTGTCGAGCGCACGACCAGTCCGTGCACGGCCGACAGGCGGGTGATCAGGCTGTCGGCCATGCCGACCTCGAGCAGGTTGTCCCGCTCGTCGGGCGCCAGCAGTCTGAAGGGCAGGACGGCCAATGCCGGCGCCGCGCCCGAGGCGGAAGCTTGCGGGCGCCACTTCCAAGCCGCCGTGCCGGCCAGCCCCATGACGGCGGACGCCGCAAGCAGACCGCGCAGGACCTTGCGCCGTGCGGCACGGAGGTTCGCAGAAGCGGGTGATGCCGCCGCCGGCACCGCGTCTTGGGACGGCAGGGCAGGATCGACGACCGCCGTCGACGATGGCGCTGGAGCGACCACCAGGCCGGGCGGCGTCGGAACGCCGTCGTCTGCATCCCGCAGGCACGTCACCGGTGCGACGAACCGGAACCCGAGTCGCGGCACCGTTTCGATGAACACTCCCTTGTGCCCCCCTTCGCCGAGTGCGCGGCGCAGCCCGGACACCACCTGGCTGAGGTTGTTCTCCTCGACGACAACGCCGGGCCAGATCCGCTCCATGAGCCAGTCCTTTTCCAGCAGTTCGCCAGCATGCTGGACGAACAAGGAAAGGGCACTGAACAGGCGCGGCGTCAGCCGAAGCGCCGTGCCGTCAGGTCGCAGCAGGCGTTGTTGTGCCGGCTCCAGGACGTAGTCCCCGAACGCAAATCGCTTGGCGGACGCGGCCATGCCGCACATTGAAAGCATTTTTCAGGAATCTTTCAAGCCCCGCGCAAGGACTTGCGTGCGGCGTTCCCGCATCGTCGGCGCGCGGCCCGGTCAGCCGGACAGCCGGACAGCCGGACAGCCGGACAGCCGGATGGTCGCTTCGAAGCGGAGGCTAAGCGCTCGCATTTCGCTCCGAGCCCTCTCAGCACGTGACGCGCCAACCAAGGAAACATCATGATCTTGAAGTATCGATCGGAGCAGACGACTCATGGCATCGCGGCCACTGGCGGTCGCCGCGGGCCGACTCTCAGGCAACAGGTCGCGGCGTGCGTGGCCGCTGCGGCCACGGCGGCGACGGCGTTCCCGGCCATCGCGTTGGAATTGCCATCGCATCTCGAAGGGGTGTGGCGTGTCACCCGCCACGGCGTCGACTGCCAGACCGGCCAGGTGTTGGGGTCCTTCGAAGCCATCACCATCTTCTCGAAGGGCCGGACCTTGACAGGCTTCGGCGTTCCACCAGGGTCGGCACCGGGGCTTGGAAGCCCGGAATACGGCGTCTGGCAGCACCTGGGCGGCCCGAACTACGCGTTCCGAATCCTCAGCTATGGATACGACGCCAGCGGCGCCTTCAGTGGCTCGTCCGAGGTTACCGGGGCACTGGAACTGGCCCGCGACGCCGACCACTTCTCCTATACGGCAAAGATCGCCTTCTTCGACACCGCTCGAAACCCGCAGTTCTCGCTTTGCGGCGCGGCGACCGGCGAAAGGTTCCAGTGACCTCGGCAAGAAGCCTCGAGGCCGACGGGATGCGCGGCGATCCCATGGATGCGTAGACGCAGAGACAGGCCGACCGGTCTCTCATCGCAGGCGGCCCGGCCGATGAGGTTGCGGCCGCTTCTTTCCTGCGTTTCCGGGCCGGCCCGAATCAATTCGTTCGCGTGGGAGGAAAGTGTGGCTGCTCCCGTGCTGGAGGCCGTCATGGCCCGTAGACGGCCTGTGCCAATGGCGCAACTTCGGGCCTACACGATCGATTTCGATTATGTTTGTGGGTATCGAACCTTCCTGGCTGGTCGGAGGCCACTCGCCGAATCGCCACGTCGGGTCGCCAGGCTTTTCACGGGGATGCTGTGCTCGACGCTGTTTGGCCGGAACATGCGCCACGCTTGAGCAAAGTGCCCATCTGCGAACGGAGGTTGTGATGCACCTGAAATCAGGACGGATCCTGGTGCTGGCCGCAGGCCTGGGCCTGGGCCTGGGTGTGGGCCAGGTCGCCATGGCCGGCGCCACCGACGTGGCACGTTCGGTCGTCGAATCGGCGTCCGGCGTGACCGCGAAGGTGGAGCACGCGGTCGAGAAGGGCGTGAAGGCCGGCGCCCACGGCGTGGAGCGCGGGGCCAAGGCGGTGGGCCGTGCCGGCGACAAGGTGGCCCGCAAGGCCGGGCTGCCCGCAGCCCGCGCATCGGCTGCCCACCGGGCTGGCGCGCCGCAATGACGGGCGCCGCACACGCATGAGCATCGAACTGTCGAAGCAGGATCGCCAGCAGGCGATCACGTCGATCGAGCGCTACTTCCTCGAGCACCTGGACACCCGCATCGGCAACGTCGCCGCTGGCGGCCTGCTGGGTTTCGTGCTCGAAGAGATCGGCCCCAGCATCTACAACAGGGCGGTGGCGGATGTGCAGGAGCGGCTGCAGGCCCGCGTCTGCGAACTCGACTTCGAAGTCCACGAAGAAGAATTTTCGTACTGGCGCAAGTACGACAAGCAGCGTGCCGCCAAGCCCTGATGGCCCGATGAGCGAGGTCTCGCGGGCCGGCCATCGGCGCAGGCAAGTGCTGGCCCTGATCTGCGGTGGCCTGGCGCTGCGCGGCGCGCTCGCGGCTGATGCACAAATGCAGGCCCAAATGCAGGCGCAGATCAACGCGCAGATCGAGGCGCCGAACGTCGTGCCCATCAGTGCGCAGCTCGTCACCTCGGGCCAGCCCACCGCCCCGTCGCTGGCGACGCTGGGTGCGCAGGGTTTTGGCGCCGTGGTCTACCTGGCGCCGCTGAGCGTGGCCGATGCGGTGCCGGGCGAGGCCGAGATCGTGCGCCGCCAGGGGCTGGAGTTCGTCAACATTCCGATGCCCTTCGGGCACCCGACGGCAGCCGACTTCGACGAATTCGTCGCCACGATGAAGCGCCTGCGGGGCCGCAAGGTGCTCGTGCACTGCCAGGTCAACATGCGCGCGTCGAGCATGAGCTTTCTGTACCGCGTCATCGTCGGCGGCGAGCCGCCCGAGACCGCGTATGAAGCGGTGGCGCGTGTGTGGTCGCCGCGCGGGCCCTGGAAAGCGCTGATGGTGAGCCAGCTTCGCAAGGCCGGCATCGCGTTCGAGCCTTACTAGGCATGGCGCCGCGCTGCTGCACTGCGTTGATGCGCGTTCCCCTTCTGGGCGCGGCGGTGCTCGCCACCGGCCTGAGTCTCAGCGGCTGCGGCCTGCTCGTCGGCCACGCGCTGCGCGCAGCATCCGAACAGCGCGACCGGCAGGCCGAAGTGGTGGCCTCGCTGGCGCGCTTGGGGCAACTCGTCACCGAGGCCCGGCCGGCGCTGCTGGCGGACATGTTCACGGCCGATGGCCAGCTTTCGTGGGCCGGCGAAGCCACCCGTGTGGGCCGCCCGGCGATCGACGCCTTCTTCAGGACGTTCGCCGACCACAAGGTGATCGGCATCACGCTGACTCCCGCGACCACCGATGTGGACGGCCAGACGGGCACGCAGCAAGGCAGTTATGCGCAGACGCTGCGGGCTCCGGACGGGCACGCCGTGAAGGCCGGCGGGCGCTTCGACATCCACTGGCGACACCAGCCCGACGGGCGCTGGCTGATCGTGCGCCTGCAGACCGTGGCCGCGCCGGCAGCGCCGCCACCGCCAGGTTGAACGCCCGTTGCCGTAGAGCGCGGGCGGCTGGCTTCATCGTCCCAACGGCAGGCATCGCGCGCGCCGCGATGTCGTTGCCGACAAGCGCCGTGTCGATGCACACTGGCGCCGGCCCAGCTGCCGCACTGGCGTTGTTCGTCGCTGCGCACTAAGGGATTTCACAATCTGTGGCGCGCCGGTTTCGGTGATGCTTGGTTTTCCGCACTTCCTAACCAACCAGAAGGAGAGCAGGAGATGAAACGTCCGAGCTTCGATCGATCAGTGGCGGCCCCGCGCCTTGCGCGCGTCGCCGCCGCGCTGGCGCTGGTGTTCAGCGTGGCCGCCCATGGCCAGGCCATGAAGAGCTACGACTCCACGAAGAAGAGCTTCTGGGAGCACCCGCCGGCCGACTGGTTCCTGGGCGACGAGACCGCGGCGCAGAAAGGCCTGGCGCCGCCGGCGGGGCCGGCGCTGCCGACGTCGATGGCCGAGCTGGAAAAGAACCTGCAGACGGTGAAGCTGCCGCCGGGTTTCAAGATCAGCGTCTACGCGCAGGGCGTCAACAGCGCGCGCCAGATGGCATGGGGCGACAAGGGCACGCTGTTCGTCGGCTCGTTCGGCGTCGGCACCGTGTACGCCATCACCGACGGCGGCAAGACCGTCAGGCCCATCCTCAAGGGTTTGAAGATGCCCACCGGCGTGGCGTTCCGCAACGGCGCGCTGTATGTGGTCGACATCGATCGCATCCTCAAGTACGACGATGCCGAGGATCACCTCGACAAGATGCCCGAAGGCCAGGTCGTCTACAACGACATGCCGCCTTATGTGCCGCACGGCTGGAAGTACCTGGCTTTCGACAAGCAGGGCAGGCTGTACGTGCCCTTCGGGCCGCCGTGCAACATCTGCCTGCCGCCCACCAGCCTGGCGCAGGTGCGCCGCGTCAACCCCGACACCGGCGAGGCCGAGTTGATGGCCATCGGCGTGCGCAACAGCGTGGGCGGCGACGTCGACCCGCGCAGCGGCGACTACTGGTTCACCGAGAACGCACGCGACTGGATCAGCGACGACAAGCCGAGCGACAAGCTCAACCACATCGCGAAGATCGGCGCCCACTACGGCTACCCGTACTGCCACGAAGGCGACCTGCTCGACCCGAAGTACGGCGCCGGCCACCAATGCTCCGAGTTCACGCCGCCGGCGCTGAAGCTGGGCGCGCACGTGGCGCCGCTGGGCATGAAGTTCTATACCGGCAAGCAGTTCCCGGCCGACTACGCGAACAACATCTTCATCGCCGAGCACGGCTCGTGGAACCGCCACAAGTACCAGGGCGGCAGCATCGTGCGCGTGACGACCGATCCGCAGGGCAGGCACATCAAGCAGCAGGTCTTCGCCAGCGGCTGGCTCACCGGCGACCAGACCTACAGCGGCCGCCCCGCCGACGTCATCGTGGCGGCGGACGGTTCGTTGATGGTGGCCGACGACTGGGCCGGTGCGATCTACCGCATCAGCTACGAGAAATGACGGCCGACGCCGCGGCCGCAAGCCGGTCGCGGCGCGTCCCGCAACACACGATGTGCGCCGGAACACCATGAGATCGAGGGTGCTCGCACTGGCGCTGCCCGTGCTGCTGTTTCATGCGGCGCTGCAGGCAGCGCCACCGCCACTGCCGGCGAAGGCGCAGACCTGCGCGGCCTGTCATGGCGCGCAGGGTGTATCGCAGATCGCCGCAACGCCGTCGCTGGCGGCGCAGCCCGAGAGTTTCCTGCAATGGCAGTTGGTGTATTTCCGCAGCGGCACGCGCAAGTCGCCGGTGATGCAGCCGCTGGCCGAAGCCCTGAGCGATGACGACATCCGAGACCTGTCGACCTACTTCGCGTCGCTGCCGCCGGCGTCCAAGGACAGCGCTGCGCCGGCCGATGCCGCGATGTATGCGGTGGGCGAGAGGCTGGCGCAACAACACCGCTGCGCGTCATGCCACGGCGACGACTATGCCGGCGCCAAGGCGGCGGCGCGCACTGCGAATCAACGCGAAGACTACCTGCTCAAGGCGTTGCGCGACTTCAAGGCAGGCACCCGAACCGGCGGCGGCGTGGCGGCGATGGCTGACGTGGTCTACCCGCTGGCCGACGAGCAGTTGCAGGCCTTGGCGCGTTACATGGCGCACTTCACGACGCAAGCGCGCTAGCGCCGCGAACGCGACGCGCCCAGCGCGCCGGCGCAGCCCTCGCGCGTGAAATCGCGCTTGGGCCATCCGCAGGCACAAGGCCGCTTCCGCGCCTTGTGTCCCGCTCAGCCCTCGAACACGATCAGATCGACCTCGGCGGCCTCGTGGCGCAGCGGGATCAGCGCCTGGTAGGCCGCCGATTCGTGCCAGCAGGTGGCAGCGTCGAGGTCCGGAAAACGCAGCATCACGGTGTCGGTATGGTGGTGCTCGCCGTCCCACACCGCGCGCCGTTCGCCGCGCATCACCAGCTCGCCGCCGCATTCGAGCAGCGTGGCCGGCACACGGCTGCGGTACTCGGCCCAGCGCTGCTCATCCTTCACCGTGACGTGACCGATGACGTAGGCAACGCGCTTCATCACCGAACCATCCGCGGCATCAGATGCCGAGGTACTTCTGCAGCAGCCGCGGATCGGCCTTCAGCTCGGCTGCCGCGCCCTCGTGCGCGATGTGGCCGTTGTTGATGATGTAGACCCGGCTCGCCAGCGCCAGCGCCGCCGCCAGGTTCTGTTCCACGACGACGATGGTCTGGCCCGCTTCGGCCAGCTTGCGGCAGGCGACCATGAGGTCGCGCACGATCACCGGCGCCAGGCCTTCGAAGGGCTCGTCCAGCAGCACCATCTTGGGGTCGCGCACCAGCGCACGCGCGATCGCCAGCATCTGCTGCTCGCCGCCCGACAGGTCGGTGCCGCGGCTGCGGCGGCGCTCGGCAAGACGCGGGAAGATTTCGTAGATGCGCTCCAGCGGCCACGCGCTCTTGGCCGTCAGCCCGGCGAGCACGATGTTCTCCTCGACGTTCAGGCTGCCGAAGATGCGCCGCTCCTCGGGCACGAGCTGCATGCCGGCCTGCGCGATGCGGTAGGCGGGTTTGCCGGCGATGTCGACGCCGTCGAACATCACCTGGCCCGAGCGCGCCTTCACGATGCCCATCAGGGTCTTCAGTGTCGTGCTCTTGCCCGCACCGTTGCGGCCCAGCAGCGCGATCACCTCGTGCGCTTCGACGCGCAGCGAGACATCGAACAGGATGTGCGAATCGCCGTAGTAACTGTTGAGTCCCGTGACTTCGAGCAGGCTCATGCTATTGCCATCCCGCCAAGATATGCTTCCTGAACCTGCGCGTTGGCCTCGATCTCCTGCGGCGTGCCTTCCACCAGCACCCGGCCTTCCTGCAGCACTGTGACGCGCTCGACGAGCTCGAACAACGAATCCTTGTCGTGGTCGATGACGATCATCGTGCGCCCCTTGCTGATCGCCTTCAGCAGCTTCACGGTGTCGACGCGCTCCTGCGGGCTCATGCCGGCCAGCGGCTCGTCCAGCAGCAGCAGGCTCGGCGAGATGGCCAGCGCGAGGCCGATCTCGAGGCGTCGCTTTTCACCGTAGGCCAGTTCCGACACCGGGGTGTCGGCGCGCCGCGTCAGGTTGACGAGCGCCAGCGTGTGCGCCACCTGCTCGGCCAGCCCCGGAATGTTTTCCGCCCGACGCCACATGTCGAGTCGGAACTTGCCACGCAGTTCGGCCAGCACCGCGATGCTGAGGTTTTCGCGCACCGTCAGGCGGTTGAACAACTGGTTCACCTGGTAGCTCTTGGTGAGGCCGAGCTGGCAGGCGTCGGTGACGCTCATGCCGGTGATGTCGCGGCCCTCGAAGACGATCTTGCCCGATGTCGGCTTGACCTCGCAGGTCAGCATCTTGAAGAAGGTGCTCTTGCCGGCGCCGTTGGGGCCGATGACGCCGCGCAGTTCGCCGTGGTTGACGACGAAGTCGATGTCGCTGTTGGCCACCAGGCCGCCGTAGCGCTTGGTCAGGCCGCTGACCTGCAGGATGGGACCGCTGCTCGCCTGGCGCTCGCGCACTGCCAGCGGCAGCGGCGCCGACGCATCGGTGGCGGCTTCGGCGTTGTCGATGCCTTCGAAGGATTCGGACTCCTGCGGTTCGGCGCGCTTGCTGCGACCGGTGAGCAGCGCGTACAGATCGGCGATGCCGCCCATGATGCCGCGGCGCAGGAAACACACCAGCAGCACGAAGATAACGCCCAGCACCAGCGCCCAGGTGGCGCCCAGGTGCAGCACCGCCTGCAGGAAGTCCTGCAGGTAGAGCCAGACGGCGGCGCCCAGCAGCGGGCCGAACAGCGTGCCGACGCCGCCGATCACGGTCTGCATGATCAACTGCGCCGAGGTCTGGAACATGAACGCGTCGGGTGGCATGAACGCCTGCATCACACCCAACAGCCCGCCGGCAAAACCGGCATAGGCCGCGGCGATCACGAAGGCCGTGAGCTTGTAGCCGTGCACGTTGTGGCCGACGGCCGCCGCGCGCAGCGGGTTCTCGCGCACCGCGTTGAGGATGGCGCCGATGGGCGAGCGCACGATGCGCAGCGCGATCACGATGCCGACGAAGTAGCAGGCCGCGAGGAACCAGTACAGGGACCAGCCGGTGGTGAACTTCAGCACCGTGAAGCCGAGGTTGAAGACCGGCGTCGGCACGCCGGGCAGGCCGTTCTCGCCGCCGGTGACGGCCGCCAGCGGCGAGAACTCGACGAAGAAGAACACCTCGGCGATCGCCACCGTGATCATCACGAAGTAGATGCCGGTGCGCCGCAGCGCGATCAGCCCGACCAGATAGCCGGTGATGGCAGCGGCCACCATGCCGATCAGCAGTGCCGTCAGCACGTCGGGGTAGCCCGCGCGCGTCAGCAGATAGGCGGCGACAAAACCGCCGGTGCCGAAAAACGCGGACTGGCCGAAAGACAACAGCCCGGCATAACCGAACAGGATGTCGAAGCCGATGCCGAACAAGCCCCAGATGAGGATGCGGTTGACGGTGTCGGGCGCGAAATTCAGCAGTGGCAGCACGAAGGGCGCGGCGAGCAGCCCGATGGCGGTGAGGATTTCGATCAGGTAGGAACGGCGTTTGCGCAACATATCGGACCCGCGGTCATTCACGGCTGGCCGTGCCGAGCAGGCCGTGCGGCCGCAACAGCAATACCAGCGTCATTGCCACGAAGAGCATCACGTAGGAATAGGCGGGGTCGACCATCGCGGTGATGCTGATGATCTCGCCGGCGATCAGGCCACCGAGGATGGCGCCCGGGAACGAGCCGACGCCGCCGATGACGACGACGACGAAGGCCTGCACGAGGATGGTCTCGCCGACATCGGGGGTGAGCGAGGCCACCGGCGCATTGGCGATGCCGGCGAAGCCTGCCGCCATCGCGCCGATGCCGAACACGAGCGTGAAGATGCGGTTCACGTTGATGCCCAGCGCACCCACCATCACCGAGTCTTCGATGCCGGCGCGCACGGTCAGCCCGAGCCGCGTCTTGTAGAGCACGAGGTACAGCACGCCCAGCGCCACCGCGATGATGCCCACCAGCGCCAGCCGATAGGTCGGGTAGAGCATGAAGCCGATCGAGGTGATGCCCGACAGCGCTTCGGGCGACGGCACCGACATCGTCAGGCTGCTGAAGAAAAAGCGCACGGTCTCGACCATCACCATGCCGATGCCGAAGGTCACCAGGAGCTGTTCCTCACCGGTGCGCGCATAGAAGTGCCGGATGATGACGCGCTCCATCACGACGCCGACCACCAGCACGAACAGCGTGCCGGCGATGAGGGCGATGATGAACGAGCCGGTATGCGTGAACGCGAGATAACCCGCGTAGCCGCCGAGCATGAACATCGCGCCGTGCGCGAGGTTCAGCACGCCCAGCGTGCCGTAGATGATCGTCAGACCGGACGCGATCAGCGCCAGCAGCGCCCCGAGCACCAGCCCGTTGAACATCTGCGATACGAAAGTCGCCCAATTAATCACAACCAGCCCCGAGCATGACGATCCTCTAGCCGCATGGCGCTGCGGTCGTGCCCAGTCTGAGCATTTCCGTGCCGCGCCACGCGGGTTTCAACAATTGACGGCGTTCATCACAAAACCGGGCCGCGCCACAAGGCGAGGCCCGGTTCCGCAGTGCACAGGCGAAGACGATCAGGTGTAGTCACCCGGCTTGCAGCCGAAGGCGTCAGGCGCCTGCATCAGCTTCTCGCCTGGAACGACTTCCAGAACTTCCCAGTAGTCTTCCTTGTTCCTCATCTCGGAGGCCTTCTTGCCCTTGACGATGACGACCGGGCGCACGCACTGGTGGTCCTGCGGGCGGTAGTGCACGTCGCCGACGAGCGACGGGATGGTCTCGCCCTTTTCGAAGGCCTTGATGACGTCGGGCGGGTAGAAGCTGCCGGCTTCCTCGCACATGCGGGCCCAGTGCGCGAAGCTGACGTAGGAGTTCTCGGCGCCCCACTCGGGCTTGTAGCCGTACTTCTTCTCGAAGGCCTCGACGAACATCTTGGCCAGCGGGTACTTGTCTTCCAGCGTCCACCAGAAGTCGGTGGCGGCATAAACGCCTTCGAGCAGACCGCCGCCCACTTCAGGCGCGAGGAACGGCACCTGGTAGGGCACCACCAGCTTCATCTTGTCGAAGATGCCGAAACGCTTGGCCTGCTGGATCGACAGCACCGCGTCGCGGCCCCAGTTCACGTTGATCAGCACGTCGGCGCCGGAATTGGCGATGTTCAGCAGGTACGAGCTGAAGTCGGGCGAACCCAGCGGCGAGACCTGGTTGGTCACCATCTTCCAGCCGCCCTTTTCGGTGAGGTAGTCGTTGACCGACTTCGTCACCGTGTGGCCGTAGGTGTAGTCAGGCGTCATGAAGGCCGCCTTCTTGTTCTTGCCGAAGGCCTTCACGAGCACCGGGCCGATGGCGTTCGCGGCCGTCTCGCCGTAGAAACCCTGGCGGAAGCCGTAGCGCACGCAGTCCTTGCCGGTGGTGTCGTTGGAGCCGGAAATGCCGGCCATGTAGAGCACCTTCGAGCGCTGCGCCAGCTTGTTCAGCGCGACCGCCACCGCACTTGACGTCGAACCCGTCATCAGCACGGCGTTGTTCTCGCTGATGAAGCGTTGTTCGGCCTGCACCGCGGTGTTCGGCTTCGCGGCCGAATCGGCGATGCCGAGCTTGACCGTCTTGCCGAGCACCCCCTTCTTGGTCTTCGGCGACAGCTTGCGCATCAGCTCGTGGCCGGTGTTCAGATGCTCGGCTGCCAGTTCCCAGCCCTTGAGTTCGTCTTCACCCTGCACCGCATAGGCGCCGGTGCGCGGCACGGCGATGCCGATGAACACGGAGTCGCCCGCCGAGCCAGCGGGGTAGGTGCCGATGGCCGGATGGTCGGCGGCGTACACCGGGCCGCAGAAGGTAGACACCAAGCCGCCGCCCGCCAGGCCAACCCCGGCTTGCACCAATGTCCGGCGGGACATGCCGTTCGTGACGCCGCCCAACCGATTCTGTCGTGACATGTGCGATTTCTCCATGTGGTTTCGAGTCACCCCTTCGATCCCGGCGCGATCACCGAGCCGCGCTGCGATGCCTTCACCGGGCGCACGACGCCTGTGGGGGAATAGGGCAGGCCGCCAGCCCCATTGTCACGAACATGACAGCCGGTCTCAACCGTGTTGTCCCTAGCCCGGCGCCGATGCGAACCCGGTATTCGGTCACGCCGGCGGCATGCCGCGGGTGCTTAACAACAATGAAGACGGCCTGAAGGGTCTTTCCCGGCGCGCCGCGGCAGACTGCCGGCATTGCAATTTCCCGCCCCTGGAGGAACCGATGTTGAACAACAAGATGACTGCCGCCGCCGCGCTGGCCGTGGCGCTGCTGTTGCCGGCGGCCGCGCGTGCCAGCCTCGTGCAGTGGACCGATGCGCTGGCCGCCGGCACGCCGGTGAGCTACCTCGCCACCCACATCGTCACACCGTCGCGGGCCGACATCGGCGCGCTCACGGGCGATATCAGCTACGAGTTCATCGTCAACGGCGGCGACCGCGCGGCGGCGGGCTCGCTGCTGGGCTCGCTCAGCGGCGGCCAGAGCCAGGCCATCCGTTTCGAGCAATCGCCCAACACCGGCGAGTACGGCGTCACGCAGTATTACGTCGACGACTACGTCTTCGGCGTGCCCACGAGCTACGACGTCGATGTGCAGCTCGCCTTCGTCGTCGACAGTCTGGCCGGCACGACGGCGCTGTTCGTCAACGGCGTCGACACCGGCGCCCGTGTGCCGGTGGCACTGAGCCTGGCCGGCAACGTGGCCTTCGGCGGCACCGATCTGGGCGGCAGCTTCCTCGGCGACGATGCCTTCGCCGGCGAGATCCTCGGCTTCGCGGCCTACGACTCGGCGCTCTCGGCCGCCGAAGTGCAGGCACATGCCGATGCCTTCTTCGACGCCGCCAGCGTGGTGCCGGAGCCGGCGACGCTGGCGCTCGTGGGCTGCGGCCTCATCGCCCTCGTCGGTCCGCGCGGGCGCGGCTGGGCAGCGGCGCGCCGGGTTGGCGCAGGCTGCTGAACGCGCAGGTGGGAACGGGAACGGCCCTCGGCCCCTCAGGCCGATGCCCTGCGCCACAGTGGCGACAAGACAGCGAGGCCGAGCAGGGGCCCCGGCAGCAGCAGCCAGGCCACCTGCGGCCCCAGGCTGGCGAGCCAAGTGGTGCCGAGCTGGATCGACACCATCGTGAGCGCGAAGCCGATGGCGTTCTGCAGCGCCAGCGCGCTGCCCACCAGTTCGGGCGCGCAGGCGGCAGCCGACAGCGCCGAGAAGTGCGGCGAATCGGCCACCACGGCGGCGCCCCACAGCAGCAGCAGTGCGGCGCTGGCCGGCGCGCCCCAGCCGGCGCTGAACGGATAGATCGCACAGCACAGCGCCGACAGCGCCAGCGCCGCCGCCGCGACACGCGCGCTGCCCAGGCGCCGGCTCGCAAGACCGCCGGCCATGCAGCTCGCCGCGCCGATGCCGATCACCGCGAAGGTCAGCCCCGACACCGCGTGCGCGTGCGGCGCGGCCAGCCCGCTCAGCACCACCAGCGCAGGCACCAGCGTCCACATCGCGTAGAGCTCCCACATGTGGCCGAAATAAGCCAGCGCCGACGCCCGGAACACCGGGTTGCCGAAGGCCTTGAAGACCTGGCCCGGCGCCGGTGACCGGGTGCCGCCGCGGCGCTTGAGGAACGGGCCGTCGCCCAGCGTCAGGATCATCAGCGCCGCCGCCAGCGCGAGCAGCGACGACACCGCCATCGTCGCCCGCCAACTGAAGCCCGAGCCGAGCAATCGCACGCCGTGCGGCAGCGCCGTGCCCAGCGTCAGCATGCCCACCAGAGAGGCCAGCGCGCTGCCGGCGCGCTCGGGCACCCAGCTCACGACCAGCTTCATGCCCAGCGGGTAGATGCCGGCCAGGCACAGCCCGACCGCAAAGCGCAGCGGCACACCGCTGGCCAGGCCGTGCGAGAACAGCGCGAACGCACCGTTGGCCAGCGCGCCGAGCAGCGCGCTGAGCGCGAAGATGCGGCTGGCGGCAAAGCGGTCGGCCAGGCCGCTGAGCGCAAACACCGTGGTGCCGAGGATGAAGCCGAACTGCACCGCGTTCGTCAGCGTGCCGATATCGGCGCTGCTGATGTGCCACTGGCGGATCAGGTCGTCGGCGGCGCTGTTTGCCGAGAACCACAGCGAGGTGCCGAAAAGCTGCGCGACGACGATGACGGCCACCGGCGAGCGGGTGATGCGCGCCGTTGTCAAGCCAGGCTCGCCACGTCTTCCAGCGGCTTGCGCTCGGCATCGACGCCATGGCGCAGCGCCAGCAGTCCGGCGGCGATCACGAGCCCCGCGCCGAGCGCATAACCGCCGGCCACCGCCTCGCGACTGCCGGTGGCCACGAGCCAGCCGAACAGCAGCGGCGCGACGAAGCCGCCGGCGCCGGTGCCCAGCGCATAAAAGACCGAGATCGCGAATGCACGCATCTGCAGCGGGAAGACTTCGCTGATCGTCAGGTAGGCCGAACTTGCGGCCGCCGACGCGAAGAAGAACACCGCCGACCAGCACAGCGCCTGGCGCAGCGCGTCCAGCCAGCCAGCGACGAACGCGACACCGGTGAGCGACAAGCCGATGCCGGCGGCGATGTAGGTCAGCGCGATCATGCGGCGCCGGCCCAGGCGGTCGAAACACGGCCCCAGCAACAACGGACCGAGCACGTTGCCGAGCGCGAACGGAAAGATGTAGAGCGCGACACGGTTTTCGGCAACGCCGTTGAAATGCGTCAACACCAGCGCGTAGGTGAAGAAGATCGCGTTGTAGAAGAAGGCCTGCGACAGCATCAGCGCCAGCGCCACCACGCTGCGCCGGCGGTAGCGGTTCAGCAGCAGGCCGATCATCTCGCGCACGCCGGGCCGCAGTACTGCGTTGCCCCGGGCGGCGGCGTCGGCTGCCGGCAGCATGCCGTGCTCGGCGGCCACCTCGGCTTCGATGCGCTCGACGATGCGCCGCGCCGCGTCGCCGCGGCCGTGGGCCTGCAGCCAGCGCGGGCTTTCCGGCACCTGGCGGCGCACCAGCACGATGGCCAGCGCCAGCAGCGCGCCCAGCGCGAAGCCACCGCGCCAGCCCCACACCGGGCCGAGCACGCGCGGATCCAGCAGCACCAGGCTGGCCGCCGCACCGAGTGCGGCGCCGATCCAGAAGCTGCCGTTGATGCCCAGGTTCACGCGCCCGCGCACACGCGCCGGAATGAGTTCGTCGATGGCCGAGTTGATGGCCGCGTATTCACCGCCGATGCCGAAGCCGGTGAGCAGCCGGCAGACACCGAAGAAGGCGAAGTTGGGCGCCAGCGCGGTGGCCAGCGTCGCCGCTGCGTAAACCATCAGGGTGGCGAGAAACAGCTTCTTGCGCCCCAGCGTATCGGTCAGGCGGCCGAAAAAGAGTGCGCCGACGATGGCGCCGCCGATGTACAGCGAGCCCGACCAGCCGATCTGCAGCGGCGTCAGGCCCAGCGTGTCGCTGCGTTCGAGCACGGCGCCGATGGAGCCGACGAGCGTGACCTCCAGGCCATCGAGCACCCAGGCCACGCCGAGCGCGATGACCACGCGCCAGTGCCAGCGTGACCAGGGCAGGCGGTCCAGACGCGCGGCAATCGACGGCACGCCGGCAGGCGCGGGCTTGTCTTGCATGCGCCGAGTGTCGCAGACTGGGCGCGCCGCGCCGGTGCGGGAACCAATGCGCAGCCGGCCTCTCCCACCTGTCCCGCTGCATTGAACTGCGCCCGAGAACAACGATGCCGACATCCCCAGCCCGTCCGCAATCCGCCCGCCAGCGAGCGCCAGCGGCAGCACCGCAGCCCATCGCCGACTACGCGCTGATCGGCGACTGCCACACCGCCGCGCTGGTGGGCCGCGACGGCTCCATCGACTGGCTGTGCCTGCCGCGCTTTGATGCCGGCGCGTGTTTTGCGGCCATTCTGGGCACGCCCGAGCATGGGCGCTGGCTCATCGCGCCGGCCGACGGCGCGCGCTGTGTGCGCCGCGCCTACGACGACGGCAGTCTCGTGCTGCACAGCGAATTCGAGACCGACACCGGTGCCGTGCGCGTGATCGACTTCATGACGCTGGACGCCGGCCAGCCGCAGCTCGTGCGCATCGTCGAAGGGCTGCGCGGCCGCGTGACGATGCAGACCGAGCTCGTGATCCGCTTCGACTACGGCGCCATCGTGCCGTGGGTGAAAAAGGCCGACGGCGGCCTGCGCGCCATCGCCGGCCCCGACACGCTCGATCTGCACACGCCGGTGCCCACCCACGGCCGGCACCTGAGCACGGTGGCCGAGTTCGTGGTCGACGCCGGCGAGCGTGTGCCGTTCGTGCTCGGCCATCGTGTCTCGCACACCGACGCGCTGGCGCCGCCCGACGCCGAGCAGGCGCTGCAGGTCACGCGCGCCAAGTGGCTGCAGTGGTGCAGCCGTTCCACCTACAAGGGCCGCTGGGCGCGCGAGGTGAAACGTTCGCTGCTGACGCTGAAGGCGCTGACCTACGCACCCACCGGCGGCATCGTCGCCGCGCCGACGAGCTCGTTGCCCGAACAGCGCGGCGGCGTGCGCAACTGGGACTACCGCTTTTGCTGGCTGCGCGACGCCACCTTCACGCTCAACGCCTTGCTGCTGGCGGGCTACACCGGCGAGGCCGTGGCGTGGCGCGAGTGGCTGCTGCGCGCGGTGGCCGGATTGCCGGCGGACATGCAGATCATGTACAGCGTCACCGGCGAGCGCCGGCTGCCCGAGCTCGAGCTCGACTGGCTGCCCGGCTACGGCAACGCGGCGCCGGTGCGCATCGGCAACGCGGCGGCGCGCCAGTTCCAGCTCGACGTCTATGGCGAGGTGATGGACACGCTGCACCTCGCGCGCGCCGCCGGGTTGCCGCCCGAGCCGCATGCCTGGCAGGTGCAGAAGGCCTTGCTGCGTTTTCTGGGCGAACGCTGGCAGGATCCCGACGAAGGCATCTGGGAGATTCGCGGTCCGCGCCAGCACTTCACGCATTCGAAGGTGATGACCTGGGTGGCGTTTGACCGCGGCGTCAAGGCCGTGGAGCGTTTCGGCCTCGCCGGGCCGGTGGACGAATGGCGGCGCACGCGCGACGCCATCCACGCACAGGTCTGCGCTTCGGGTTTCGACAAAGCGCAGAACAGTTTCGTGCAGGTCTATGGCGCGCCGCATCTGGACGCCAGCCTGCTGCTGATTCCGGCCGTCGGCTTCCTGCCCGGCGACGATGCGCGTGTGCGCGGCACGGTCGACGCCATCCAGCGTGAACTCGTCACCGACGGCCTGGTGCTGCGTTACGCGCCGCAGAGCAAGGTCGACGGCCTGCCGCCCGGCGAAGGCGCCTTTCTGCCGTGCAGCTTCTGGCTTGCCGATGCGCTGGCCGCCAGCGGCCGCCGTGCCGAGGCTGAAGCCCTGTTCGAGCGCCTGCTGGCGCTGTGCAACGACGTCGGGCTGCTGGCCGAGGAAGCGAACCCCGGCGACGGGCTGATGTACGGCAACTTCCCGCAGGCGCTGACGCACATCGCGCTCGTCAACACCGCGCACCTGCTGTCGATGCCGGACGAGACGGCCAGGCGCTCGGGCGACGCCGGCGACCGTCCCGCGGCCGCCGCGCACTGAACGCCCTTCAGCCGGCTCCGCTGGCTCGGCCTCAGTCGCCGTGCGCCAGCGGCGGCATCGGCCCGCGGCCGCCGCGCAGCCGTGCGACGCCGCGTGCCAGCTGGCGCCAGGCCCAGCGCACGAAGAGCAGCGTCAGCAGCGCTTCGAGCAGCGTGACGATGAAGGCCACGAGCGTGTTCCAGCGCGCGTCGCGGCGGCGGAACTTCGCGAGCGCGCGGTCGCGCGAGGTCTCGATGCTGTCGTAGAAGCTCGGGATCACCAGCAGCGTCAGCAGCGTGCTGGTGATGGTGCCGCCGATGATGGCCACCGCCATCGGGCGGTAGAACTCGCCGCCTTCGCCGACGCCGATGGCCACCGGCAGCATGCCGGCGATGAGCGCAAACGTCGTCATCAGGATCGGCCGCAGGCGTTTGCGGCCGGCGGCCATCAGGGCCTCTTCGCGGTCCATGCCTTCGGCCTCGCGCGAGCGCGCGGCGTCGAGCAGCAGGATCGCGTTTTTCGCCACCAGCCCCATCAGCATGATGACGCCGATGAAGCTCATCAGGTTCAGCGTGCCGCCGGTGAGCAGCAGCGCGATGACGACGCCGATCAGGCTCAGCGGCAGCGACACCATCACCGCCAGCGGCGCCGTGAACGAGCCGAACTGCATCACCAGGATCAGGTACATCAGCGCGATGCCGCTGACGAGCGCGATGCCCATCTGCGTGAACACCTCCTGCTGGTCCTTGCTGGCGCCGGCCAGTTCCAGCCCATAGCCGGGCGGATAGCTCATCGCGTGCGCGATCTTCAGCGCGTCGGCCGTGACCTCGCCCGACGAGCGCCCCTGCGCGTTGGCGGCCACCGAGATCGTGCGCTTGGTGTCGTAGTGCTGGATCTGCGACGGGCCCTTGCCCATCGTGACGCGCGCGATCTGCTCCAGCGGCACCATCTGGTTGGTGCCGGGCACCGCGATCGGCAGCCGCTCGATGTTGCTCGCGTCGACGCGGTCGGCGGGGTCCAGCCGCACCGCGACATCGCGCGTCTCGCCGCTCGGGTCGACCCAGTCGCCGGCCTCGACGCCGGCGAAGGCCACGCGCAGCGTCTGCGCCGCATCGTTGACCGAGATGCCCAGCGTGTTCGCGAGGCCGCGGTCGAGCTGGATCTTCATCTCGTCCTGCGGGTCCTGTTCCGACAGCCCCACGTCCACCGCGCCCGGCACCTTGCGCAGCCGGGTCATGAAGTCGTTGGTGATCTCCAGCAGCTTGCGTGAATCAGGCCCCGAAAAACGAATCTGAACCGGCTTCTGGGCGCCGTTGTTCAGGTCTTCCAGCACCACGTATTCGGCGCCCACCAGGCGCGCCAGCAGCAGGCGGAGCTGGGCCGCGATCTGCACCGCCGAGCGCTTGCGCTGCGTGCTCTTGCCGATGTCGACGTAGATGCGGCCGCCGCCCGGGTTCACGTAGCTGTTGGTGGCGTGGGTCTCGGGGATGGTGCGCGCCAGCGTCGCCGCTTCCTCGACCTTCAGGCGCGCGTATTCGAGGCTGCTGCTCGACGGTGCGCGCACCTCCACCGCAATGGTGCCGGCGTCGGACACCGGCAGGAAGCTGGAGCCGCCGAACCGGCCCTGCAGCAGCAGCGCACCGGCGAGGCTGAGCACCGCGAACACCACCATCCAGCGCCGGTGGTGCAAGGCCCACGCGATGACGCGGCCGTAGCGGTCGGCCTGGTGGTCGAACCAGTGGTTGAAGCCGGCCAGCCAGCGGCTGATGCCGCGCTTGGGCGCCAGGTGGTGGCCCGGCGGGTCACCCCAGTAGGCCGACAGCATCGGGTCGAGCGTGAAGCTGATGAACAGGCTGACGAGCACCGATGCCACTACCGTCAGCCCGAAGGGCCGGAACCATTCGCCCGAGATGCCCGGCATGAAGGCCACCGGCACGAAGACGGCGACGATGGAGAAGGTGGTGGCCGCCACCGCGAGGCCGATCTCGGCCGTGCCGTTGAGCGCCGCGGTGCGCCGGTCTTCGCCGAGCTCCATGTGGCGCACGATGTTCTCGCGCACGACGATGGCGTCGTCGATCAGCACGCCGATTGCCAGGCTCAAGCCCAGCAGGCTCATGAAGTTGAGCGTGAAGCCGCACAGCCAGACGGCGATGAACGCGGCGACCACCGAGGTCGGCAGCGACATCGCGGTGATCAGCGTCGAGCGCCACGAATTGAGGAAGATGTAGACGACGAAGATCGTCAGCCCGGCGCCGAAGATGAGCGCGTGGATCACGTTGTCCAGGCTGTTCTCGGCGTCCTTGCCGCCGTCCTGCGTGACCTCGAGCTTGACGCCCGGCGGCAGCGTCTTGCCGATCTCGGCGACCTGCTTGCGGATCTGCGCGGCCACGCCCACGGTGCTGGCGTCGCGCGCGCGCGTGATCGACAGGCCCACGTTCGGATGCCCGCTGCGCACCGAAAAACCCGTGAGCTCGGCGAAGCCGTCCTTCACGCTGGCCACCTGTTCGAGCCGCACCACCTCGCTGCCGCGGCGCTTGATGACGATCTGGCCGAACTGCGCCGGCGACGTGATGCGGCCGACGAGGCGGATGCTCTGGTCTTCCAGCGCGCCGCGCACCTTGCCCACCGGCGCGGTGGCGTTCTGCGCCCGCAGCGCGTTCACGACGTCGGTCACCGAGACCTGGAATTCGCGCAGCTTCTGCGACTTCAGCAGCACCGACAATTCACGCTGCAGCGAGCCGTTGACGGTGACGACGGCGACGCCGGGAATGGCGCGGAACTTGTCGGCCAGCTCGTCTTCGGCGAGGCGCGAAATCGCCGCGTGCGACAAGCTGTCGGACGACAGCGCGAGCTGCATGATGGGCTGCGACGACGGGTCCAGCCGCTGCAGGATGGGCTCGCGCATCTCGGTGGGCAGCTTGTAGCGCACCGACGCAATGGCGTTGCGCACCTCGTCGGCGGCGACCACCATGTTCTTGTCGAAGTTGAAGATCAGCACGAACTGCGCGCTGCCCTCGTTGGCGGTGGAGCGAAGCTGGTCGATGCCCGAGATGCTCTGCATCGCCTTCTCGATGCGGTCGATGACCTCGCGCTCGACGGTGTCGGGCGAGGCGCCGGGGTAGGGGATGCTGACCGTGAGCACCGGCTGCTCGACATCGGGAATCTGGTTGACGCGCAGCTTGGACAGCGCCAGCAGGCCGAGCGACATCAGCCCGATGATGATGACGATCATCGCCACCGGCCGCTTGATGCTGAATTCAGAGAGGAACATGGCGCCTCACTTCGCGGCCGACGCCGCAGGGCCCGCCGCCAGCGCATCGCCGCCGCCGGCCGAGAGCTGGTATTTCTGGCCGTCGACGAGCGCACTGCCGGGCTGGCGCAGGATGCGGTCGCCGCTGGTCAGCCCGGCCAGCACCGGGTAGTCGCCGCTGCGCATGTCGCGGTCGCCGAGCTTGACTGAAGCTTTCTGCAGCGTCTGCCCGTTCAGCCGCCAGACGAAGTTGCCCTGCACGCCGCGCACAAGCGCCGACTCGGGCACCATCAGCACCGGCGTGTCGCCGGTGTCGACACGCCCTTCGGCGAACAGCCCGGCCACGCGCGGCGCCGCCGCGGGGTCGACGAAATCGACGATCAACGCCACCTGGCGCGTCGTTTCGTTGGCCGACGGGTCGATGCGGCGAATGCGCCCGGCGAACTCGCCCTGGCCGAAGCCGTTGACGCGAAAGCTCACGCGCTGGCCGACCTTCAGCGCGCCCATGCGGTCGGCCGAGACCAGGCCTTCGAAGCGCATGCTGGCGGGGTCGATGACCTTCACCAGTTCCTTGCCGATCTGCACCGTGTCGCCCACCGAGGCCTTGCGGTCGCTGACGAGGCCGTCGAACGGCGCGCGCACGTTGGTGCGCTGGAGCTGCTGGCGCGCCTGCGCGACGCGCGCCTTGGCGGCCACGAGGTCGCTCTGCACGTTGTTGCGCCGCACCTCGGCGTCTTCCATCGCCTGCGTCGACGTCATGCCCTGGGCCTGCAGCGTCTTCAGCCGCGTTGCCTGGCGTTCGGCCTGCTCGAAGGCCTGCAGCGCCGCGCGTTGCGCTTCCTGCGCCGAGGTCAGATTGTCGCGGATCGCGGTGTCGTCCAGCCGCATCAGCAGGTCGCCGCTGTGCACCGCCTCGCCGTTTTCCTTCAGCACCTGCACCACCACCGCGGCCACCTCGGCGCGCAGGTCGGCGCGCCGTTCAGGCTGCACGGTGCCGGTGATCACGGGGCCGGCGGCCAGCGGCGTCGAATGCAGTGTCTGCAGGTCTTCGGGAGCGAGCAGCAGATGCGCTGCCTTGGCGGCGGTTTCGGCCGCCGACGGGTTGTTCTTTTTGCCGCAAGCCGCGAGCAGGCCGATGAGCAGCAGGACACAGATGATTTGACGCATGTCAACAGTCGGCGGCGCATCGATGGCGCGGCCGGCAGAATTGGAAAAGCCGCGAGCGTACCGCCCCGCGGCCGCCGCCGGGCGGGGCCTTGCGACGAAATGAGTTTCGCGCGGCGCCAGTGGCAGGTGGCAGGGACAGAGCGCTTGCTAAGCTGGCGGGCTCGCGCGCACGCTTCCTCATCCATGTCCGCCTGTGAAGGTCTTGTTGTCCCCCCGCTGACTGACGCCGATGCGCTGCAGGATCCCCTGCTGCTGCGCCGCCTGCTGCGCGCGAAGGACCGCATCGATGCGGCGTCGCACGAAGCCTGGCCGGTGGCGCGTCTTGCCGCCGTCAGCGGCGTCTCGCATGCCCATTTCGCGCGATCGTTCCGTCAGGCCTTCGGCATTCCGCCGCACCGCTATCTGCTGGCGCGGCGCATCGAGCAGGCGACGACGCTGCTGCGCGACACCGCCTTCAGCGTCACCGAGATCGCCTTCGCCACCGGCTGGGAAAGTCTGGGCAGTTTCGGCCGCACGTTCCGCGACATCACCGGCAGCAGCCCGCGCGCCGTGCGTCTGCAGGCGCGGGCGCAGATGCAGCACATCGACCGCGTGCCGGCCTGCATGCTGAAGGCAGCGCAGCGGCCCGACCTGACGATCGCAGTTTTGGAGAAGCGCCGCCGCGCGGCCGGGCGTACAAAGCGGCCTTCCATCGACAGCAAGGAGAACCGATGAACCAAGGTATCGCAGTGACGGGTGTGTATGTCGACGACCAGGACGAGGCGCTCGCCTTCTACGTCGGCAAGCTCGGCTTTCGTGTCCACACCGATGTGCGCAACGGCAGCTATCGGTGGCTGACGGTGCAGCACGCCGATCAACCGTCGTTTCAGCTCGGTCTCTTCACGCCCGGGCCGCCGACGCACGACGAGGCCACGGCGCAGACGTTGCGCGCGATGGTGGCCAAGGGCGCGATGCCGCCGCTGGTGCTGCACGTGGCCGACTGCCGCGCCGCCTGCGCGCAGTTGCGCGAGCGCGGTGTCGAGTTCACGCAGGAGCCGGTGGAGCGCTTCGGCAGCGTCGACGCCGGTTTTCGCGACCCCGCCGGCAACGGCTGGAAGATGATCCAGGCCGCATGAAGACGAATCCGTCGACGGACACCGGCACCGCGGCCGAACTGATAGACGCCAGGATCGCGTCGCTCGCCGACTGGCGTGGCGAGCTGCTGGCGCAGTTGCGCGAAGTGATACGTGCCGCCGGGCCCGGCATCGTCGAAGAATGGAAGTGGCGCGTGCCGGTGTGGTCGAGCAACGGCATCATCTGCACCGGTGAGACGTACAAGCAGGTGGTGAAGCTGACCTTCGCCAAAGGCGCGGCGCTGCCCGATCCCGACGGCCTCTTCAATTCCAGCCTCGACGGCAAGGTGCGGCGGGCGATCGACTTCCGCGAAGGCGAACAGCCGAACCGCGCAGCGCTGAGCACGCTGGTGCGCGCCGCGGCGGCGCTGAACCGGAAGGCTCAATAGGTTTCGAGGTGCAGCCGGCCCTGCGTTTTCAGCGCGCCGGCCACCGCCTCCCACGCCAGGCCGGCCTGCAGCGCGACGTCGCACAATGCCAGCAGCACGCCTTCTTCCATCGCCTTCAGCCCGCAGACGTAAAAGCAGGTCTGGCCGTCGGCGAGCAGCGGCGCGAGGTCGGCGGCGCGTTCGCGCATCAGATCCTGCACATAACGTTTGGGTTGGCCGGCGGTGCGCGAGAACGCGAGGTTGATGTCGATGAAGTCCTTCGGCAGGCTTTGCAGCGGGCCGAAGTAGGGCAGTTCCTCTTTCGTGCGGGCGCCGAAGAACAGCATCAGCTTGCCGCCTTCGAACTTGCCGCTGGCGCGCAGGCGGCGCCGCCATTCGGTCATCGCGCGCATCGGCGCCGAGCCGGTGCCGGTGCAGATCATCACGATGTTCGACCGCGGGTGGTTGGGCATCAGGAAGCTGGCGCCGAAGGGGCCGATGACCTGCACCGTGTCGCCGACCTGCAGGTCACACAGGTAGTTGCTGGCGACGCCGCGCACCGGCTGGCCCTGGTGGTCTTCGAGCACACGCTTGATCGTCAGCGAGACGTTGTTGTAGCCGGGGCGCTCGCCATTGCGGGGGCTGGCGATCGAGTACTGGCGCGCAAAGTGCGCGCGGCCGAGCGCGTCGCTGCCCGGCGGGATGATGCCGATCGACTGCCCTTCGAGCACCGGAAACGGCATCGCGCCGAAGTCCAGCACCAGATGGTGGGTGTCGTAGTCACGCCCGAGCTCGGTGACGCGCACGTTGCCGGCCACGGTGGCATGGATGCACTTGTCGTTGGCCTTCGGCCCGTAGAGGTTGGTGTAGGCGTGGGCGGCCGACCACGGCGGCAGCGTGGCGCCCCAGGACGCCGTGATGAACGTCGTCTCGCCCTGCGCGGTGGCGGCGAGCGCGCCGTCCATGGTTTGAACGGCGCCCCCGGTTTCAACGGCCGCGCCGTCGGCCGCGAGTTGCTCGGGCGTCAGTTCGGCGGGCAGTTCGTCCCAGGTGAGCTGATCATCGACCGCATACGCCTTCACGCGCAGCATCGTGCGCCAGTTGTCGATGCTGCCGGTGGGGCAGGGCGGCACGCAGGCCATGCAGAACTCGCACTTGTCTGCATCGACGACGTAGTTGCGTGTGTCGTGCGTGATCGCACCCACCGGACAGGTGGCTTCGCAGGTGTTGCAGCGGATGCAGATCTCGGGGTCGATCAGGTGCTGCTTGAAGATGGTGGTCCCGGCCATGTCCATCGCCGGTGTTCAGCCGAATCTGACGTATTCGAAATCCACCGGCTGGCGGTTGATGCCCATCACCGGCGGTGCGATCCAGTTCGCGAACCTGCCCGGCTCGACCACCCGGCCCATCAGCGACGCGACGAAGGCGCGGTCGTCGCGCGTGGGCAGCCAGTGGCCGACGTTGGCCTGCCATTCGGCATCCGACACCACACGGCCGTCGGGCGAGACCTTGACGCCGGCCAGCGTGCCGATGTTGCGGTGGAAGGCCTTGTGCGGCACCGTCAGCCGCGCCGCCAGCCCGGCCTTCTCGATCACCTTGTTCCAGCGCCCGACGCCGGCCACCGAATCGCGGATGAAATCATCGCGCAGCACTTCGTTGAGCGCGTTCAACATCGGCACTTCGCGCTCGGCGAGCTGGCCGTTGGCGACCTCCAGCACCGTGTAGGTCTGGCCCTTGAGCAGATGGTCGTCGGTGCGTCTGCCTTCCTCGAAGCGGCCCTTCAGCCCCGAGCTGTAGAAGATGGCGGCGTTGCTGGACTGGTCGGCGCCGAAGAGGTCGATCGTCACGCTGTAGTGGAAGTTCAGGTAGCGCTGGATCGTCGCCAGATCGATGACGCCCGCGGCGCGCAGCGTGGCGGCGTCGTCGGTCTTCAACTCGTTCATCGCCGCGCAGGTGCGCTGGATCACGCGGCCGATGCCGCTTTCACCGACGAACATGTGGTGCGCTTCTTCGGTGAGCATGAACTTGGTCGTGCGCGCGAGCGGGTCGAAGGCGCTTTCGGCCAGCGCGCAGAGCTGGAACTTGCCGTCGCGGTCGGTGAAGTAGGTGAACATGAAGAAGCTCAGCCAGTCGGGCGTCGCTTCGTTGAACGCGCCCAGGATGCGCGGGTTGTTCTCGTCGCCGCTGCGGCGTTCGAGCAGCGCCTCGGCCTCTTCGCGGCCGTCGCGCCCGAAGTGGCGGTGCAGCAGGTAGACCATGGCCCACAGATGGCGGCCTTCTTCGACGTTGATCTGGAACAGGTTGCGCAGGTCGTACATGCTGGGCGCGGTGAGGCCGAGCTGGCGTTGCTGCTCGACCGAAGCCGGTTCGGTGTCGCCCTGCGTGACGATGATGCGGCGCAGGTTGGCGCGGTGTTCGCCGGGCACGTCGCTCCAGGCCTTTTCGCCCAGGTGGTCGCCGAAGTGGATCCTGCGTTCGGCATCCCCAGGGTTCAGGAAGATGCCCCAGCGGTAGTCGCGCATCTTCACGTAGTCGAACTGCGCCCAGCCCTGCGGGTCGACGCTGACGGCGGTGCGCAGGTAGACGTCGTAGTCGGTCGAACCCGTGGGGCCCACGTCGCCCCACCAGTTGATGAAGTTCGGCTGCCACTGTTCGAGTGCGCGCTGCAGCGTGCGGTCGTTGCCGAGGTCGACGTTGTTGGGGATCTTCTCGCTGTAGTTGATGCTGCTCATGCTGTGTCCTTGAGTGTCAGAGGGTGAGAGTTTTTGGGCGTGACGAGCGGGCATGAGCAAAAGACTTTCACCCTCTCAGACCCGATGCCAGTCGAACGCGGCCTTTTCGCCCTTGCCGTAGAGCTTCAATGCGCCTTTTTCGCCGACCGCGTTGGGGCGCTGGAAGATCCAGTTCTGCCACGCGGTCAAACGGCCGAAGACACGCGTGAACAGGTTCTCGGGGCCATTGAAACGCAGGTTGGCTTCCATGCCGGTGAGTGCATCGGGCGACATCGCCGCGCGCTCTTCGACCGCGATGCGCACTTCATCGGCCCAGTCGATGTCGTCGGGGTTGCGCGTGTTCAGGCCGAGCGCAAACGCCGCGTCGGCGTCCAGCGGCTGCCCCGTTGCGGCGCGCACGGCGGCCAGCGCCGGGCCTTCGTCGTAGAAGCGGCGGCCCAGGCGGCTCTGGCCGGTGATCATCGGCAGCAGCCCGAAGTTGATCTCGCCGACCGCGATCTTCGGCGCGCGTGCCTCGTCATCGGGCAGCGCGAGCTGGTAGATGCGGTCGCAGGCCAGCGCCAGTTCGAGCAGGCTGCCGGCGAAACACGAACCGGGCTCGACGAGCGCAAACAGGCTGCGCGATGAAACGTCGAGCCGACCCAGCGCACGGCGCAGCGCACCCGTGGTTTCGCGCACCAGCCAGTGGTCTGCATGCGCCAGCAGCACGGCGTCGCTGGCGAGCACGGCCGCGGCGTCGCCTTCGGTCTTGATGAGCCAGGTGCCGATCTCGAGTTCATTCGTGCGCATCGAGAGGATGGCGTCGTCGAGCTCGCGCGCCAGCGCCAGCGGATACCAGTCGGCGCCGGCGGCCTCGATGGCGTTGATGTCGGCCGGCTGCGCGCCGCGCGGCCCGCGCACCGTCCAGGTGGCGGTGCGCCTGTTGCGGTCGATCTCGATGCTGACATTCGCATAGCGCAGCGAATCCGCTTCGATCGTGCGCCGCAGCGGCGTCAGTGCCACGCCTGTTGCACCCGTCGGCCGGTCGCTGCCCGCGGCCAGCGCCTGCGCGCGCTCCAGCACCTTCTGCGCAAACTGTGCCGGCTTCACGATGTCGTCCACCAGGCGCCAGTCCTTGGCCTTCTGGCCGCGCACGCCTTCGGTGGTGGTGCAGAAGATGTCGGCCAGGTCGTGCCGCACATGGCGTTTGTCGGTCACGCGCGTCAGGCCGCCGGTGCCCGGCAGCACGCCCAGCAGCGGCACTTCGGGCAGGCTGACGGCACTGCTGCGGTCGTCGACGAGCACGATCTCGTCGCACGCCAGCGCGAGTTCGTAGCCGCCGCCGGCACAGGCGCCGTTGACGGCGGCCAGGAACTTCAGCCCGCTGTGTTTCGACGAATCCTCGAGGCCGTTGCGCGTTTCGTTGGTGAACTTGCAGAAGTTCACCTTCCACGCATGGCTGCTGACGCCGAGCATGAAGATGTTGGCGCCGGAGCAGAACACCTTGTCCTTCGCGCTCGTGATGACGACGGTGCGCACTTCGGGGTGTTCGAAGCGCACGCGGTTGACGGCGTCGTTGAGCTCGATGTCGACCCCCAGGTCGTAGCTGTTGAGCTTGAGCTTGTAGCCCGGGCGCAGGCCGGAGTTTTCGTCAAAGTCGGCCAGCAACGTGGCCACCGCGCCTTCCACGCGCAGCGTCCAGTGGCGGTAGGCCGACGGATGGGTTTGATAGTCCACGCGGGGGTCGGAAACGCTCATCGTGGCTCCAGGTTCAATCGATAATGCAGAATAGTGCAGTAATTGATTGAAGTCAAGTAGTTTGATGCATGAGCATCACACCGCCATCCGCAGCGCCTGACGCACCAGCTTGCGCAGCGCCACGAAGCTGGCCTCCAGCGGCTGGGCGCTGGTGTCCAGTCGCAGTTCGGCCTTCGCATAAAACGCCGCCCGGCCGGCGAGGATGCGCTTGAGGTCTTCCATCGCTTCGCGGCTGGCCGCCATCGGCCGCATGTCGCCCTGGGCGGCGACACGCTGCATGTGGTCTTGGGGTGCGGCCTGCAGCCAGACGGTGGTGCAGTGGGCGAGCAACTGGTTGAAGGTGGCCGGGTCGGAGACCAGGCCGCCGGGGGTGGCGATCACGGCTTCGGGGTAGATCTGGATCGCCTCTTCCAGCGCCCGGCGCTCATAACGACGATAGGCGTTGACGCCATAGAGCGCCTGGATCTCGCTGATGCTGCAACCGGCGAACTTCTCGATCTCGCGGCTCAGTTCGACAAAAGGAAAACCCAGATCCTCGGCCAGCATCTGCCCGAGCGTCGACTTGCCCGCGCCGCGCAGGCCGATCAATGCCACGCGTGAGCTCGGCCCCGCCGGCTGGCGCGCGTTCGCGCCGCCGGTGCCCAGCATCTCGCCGACGGCGATGCGCACCCGGCGCAGCGTGGCGTCGTCGCGCCGCTCCAGCATCTCGCGCAGCATCAGCCATTCGGGCGACGAGGTGCTGACATCGCCGATCAGCTCGGCCAGCGCACACTGCAGTGCACCGGCCACCTGCAGCAGCACCAGGATCGACGCGTTGCCGACGCCGTATTCCAGGTTCGCCAGATGGCGCTCCGACACGTCGGCCGCCAAGGCCAGCGCCTTGCGCGTCATGCCCCGGCGCGCGCGCAGCGCACGCACGCGCTCGCCGAGCGCGACGAGGAAGGGATTTTTCTCGTCACCGGCGTCGGGTGGCTCCGGCATCGACGGTGGCGTGGGCAGCGGCGTCTTCTTCGGGGATAACCCGGGAGAATGAACTATAGTGCTTGACATGATATTTTGGCGCTCCTAAAGTGCCACAAAGCACAATACTGCATCTGCGCCGCTTCAACAAGCCGCATGCGTCAAAGCAAGGAGACATGCCGTGAGCCACCCCGAGATCACGCCGCCCGGGCAACGCTTCAATTTCGCGCAGCACCTGCTGGCGCTCAACCGTGAGCGGGCCCGGAAAATCGCCTACATCGACGACGAGCGCACGCTGAGCTACGCTGAACTCGACGAACGTGTGCGCCGCACCGCCGCGGCCTTGCTGGCGCTGGGGCTGCGCCGCGAGGAGCGCGTGCTGCTGCTGATGCACGACAACATCGACTGGCCGGTGGCCTTTCTCGGCGCGCTCTATGCCGGCATCGTGCCGGTGGCCGTGAACACCCTGCTGACGGCGGACGACTACGCCTACATGGTGGCCCACAGCCGCGCGCAGGCGGCGCTGGTGTCGGCGGCGCTGCTGCCGACGCTGCAGGCGGCGCTGGCGCAGGGCGGGCACGAGGTCGGGCCGTTGATCGTCTCGCGCATGGTGTCGCAGCCTTCGGGCACTGCCAGCGGCGTGCTCGGCTTCGATGCGCTGCTCGAACAGCATGCACCGCTGCGCGACGCCGCGGCCACCGGCCCCGACGACCCAGCCTTCTGGCTGTATTCGTCGGGGTCCACCGGCCGCCCGAAGGGCACCGTGCACACGCATGCCAACCCGTACTGGACGGTCGAGCTCTACGGCCGCCGCGTGCTCGGCCTGCGCGAAGACGACATCTGCTTCTCGGCCGCCAAGCTGTTCTTCGCCTACGGCCTGGGCAATGCGCTGACCTTCCCGCTGAGCGTGGGCGCCAGCGTCGTGCTGATGGCCGACAGGCCGACACCCGATGCGACGTTCAAGCGCTGGACGCAGCACCGCCCCACGGTCTTCTTCGGCGCACCCACCGGCTTCGCCGGCCTGCTGGCGTCGCCCAGCCTGCCGCCGCGCAGCGCCGTCGCGCTGCGGCTGGCGTCGTCGGCCGGCGAAGCGCTGCCGGCCGAGATCGGCGAGCGTTTCAGCGCCCACTATGGCGTCGAGATCATCGACGGCATAGGCTCGACCGAGATGCTGCACATCTTCCTCTCCAACATTCCAGGCCGGGTGCGCTACGGCAGCACCGGCTGGCCGGTGCCGGGTTATGACATCGAGTTGCGCGCCGACGACGGCCGCCCGGTAGCCGACGGCGAAACCGGCGACCTCTACATCCGCGGCCCGAGCGCGGCGCTGCTGTACTGGGGCAACCGCGACAAGACGCGCGACACCTTCCAGGGCGGCTGGACCAAGAGCGGCGACAAGTACCTGCGCAACGACGACGGCAGCTACACCTATGCCGGCCGCAGCGACGACATGCTCAAGGTCAGCGGCATCTACGTCTCGCCGTTCGAGGTCGAGGCCACGCTGATGCGCCACCCCGCGGTGCTGGAGGCCGCCGTCATCGGCGTGGCCGATGAACAGGGCCTGACCAAGAGCAAGGCCTTCGTCGTGCTCAAAGACGGCGCGCACGCCGACGAGGCCGAACTCAAGGCTTTCGTCAAAGAGCGCCTGGCGCCCTACAAGTACCCGCGCAGCATCGTCTTCGTCAGCGAACTGCCGAAGACCGCCACCGGCAAGATCCAGCGCTTCAAACTGCGCGAGCAGGAAGCGCGCGTTTGAACGCGCAGTTCGTCGACATCGCCTGGGCCGGCCGCCCGCTGCGCATCGAACACGCGTGGGTCGCAAGCGAGCAAAGCACCGCGCCGCTGATCGTCTTCCTGCACGAAGGCCTGGGTTCGCTGGCGATGTGGAAGGACTTTCCGCAGCAGCTCTGCAGCGCCGCGGGCTGCCGCGGGCTGGTCTATTCGCGCCCCGGCTACGGCCGCTCGACGCCACGCGCCGCCGATGACGTCTGGGGCGTCGACTTCATGCACCGCCAGGCCGACGAGCTGCTGCCGGCGCTGCTGGCCGCGCTGCAGGTGGACGAGCCGGTGCTGTTGTTCGGCCACAGCGACGGCGGCTCGATCGCGCTGCTCCATGCCGCGCATCACCCGCAGCGCGTGCGTGGCGCCATCGTGCTGGCGCCGCACATCATGGTGGAAGACGTGTCGGTCGCCAGCATCGAACTCGCGCGCCAGGCCTACCTGGACACCGACCTGCGCCAGCGCCTGGCCAAGTACCACACCGATCCCGACTCGGCGTTCTGGGGCTGGAACCGCATCTGGCTGGACCCGGCGTTCCGCCGCTGGTCCATCGCCGACGAGATCGCCACCATCCGCTGCCCGCTGCTGGCCGTGCAGGGTGTCGACGACGAGTACGGCACGCTGGCGCAGGTACGCGGCATCGCCGAACGTGCGCCGCAGTGCGAACTGCTGGAGTTGCCCGAGTGCGGCCACTCGCCGCAGCGCGACCAGCCGGCGGCCGTGATCGCCGCCGCAAGTGCGTTCGTGCGCCGCCTGTAAAGTCGCGCCGGCCATGGACCTCGCGACCTTCTTCATCCAATGCCTGAACGCGCTGCAGTACGGGCTGCTGCTGTTCCTGGTGGCGTCGGGGCTGACGCTGATCTTCGGCATCATGGGCGTCATCAACCTGGCGCACGGCAGCTTCTACATGATCGGCGCCTACCTGGCCTACGCGCTGGCGCCGCTGGTGGCGGCCACCTTCGGCGGCGGCTTCTTCACGGTGCTGGCCATCGGCCTCGTGCTCGCGGTGCTGCTGGGCTACGTGCTCGAATGGGCGTTCTTCAGCTTCCTCTACCAGCGTGAACACCTGCAGCAGGTGTTGATGACCTACGGGCTGATCCTCGTCTTCGAGGAACTGCGCAGCATGCTCGTCGGCGACGACGTGCACGGCGTGCCGGTGCCGCCGCTGCTGGCCGGCACGCTGCCGCTGGGTGACGTCATGACCTACCCGGTCTACCGCCTGTTCGTCTCCGCCGTGTGCCTGCTGCTGGCCGGCGCGATGTACCTCGTGTTCACGCGCACGCGGCTGGGCATGATGATCCGCGCCGGCAGCGCCGGCCCGGCGCAGCGCGAGATGGTGCAGTCGCTGGGCGTCGACATCAAGTTCCTCTACCGCGTGGTGTTCGCCGCCGGCGTGGCGATCGCGGTGCTCGCCGGCATGGTGGCGGCGCCGGTGTCGTCGGTCTACCCGGGCATGGGCAACACGGTGCTCATCATCTGCTTCGTCGTCGTCGTCATCGGCGGCATCGGCTCGATCCGCGGCGCACTGCTGGCGGCGCTGCTGATCGGCATCGTCGACACCTTCGGCAAGGTGCTGCTGCCGCAGGCCGCGGGCGTGCTGGTCTACGTGCTGATGGCGCTGATCCTGCTGTGGAAGCCCGACGGGCTGTTCAGGGCCGGATGATGGGCGTGCACCGGCGTCCCGATGTCAGGCTGGCCTTCGTCATCGCGGTCTTCGTGCTGCTGGCGCTGCTGCCGTTCACGGCCGGCGGTTACGCGCTCGACCTGATCACGAAGACGATGATCTACGCCATCTTCGCGCTCAGCCTGGAGCTGCTGGTAGGCAGCACCGGCCTCGTGTGTTTCGGCCAGGCCGCGTTTTTCGGCATCGGTGCCTACGGCGCCGTGCTGTGGTCGCCGCAGGCCGATGCGGCGTCGCTGCTGTGGCTGCTGCCGGCCTGCGTCGGCGCGGCGGCGCTGTATGCGCTGGCGGTGGGCGCGCTGTCGCTGCGCACGCGCGGCGTCTACTTCATCATGGTGACGCTGGCGTTTGCGCAGATGGCGTTCTACGTCGTGCACGACACACCGCTGGGGGGCGGCACCGACGGCATCTACCTGAACGTCAAGCCGGTGCTCGGCAGCGTGCTCGACCTCGGCCACAGCGGTGTCTTCTACAGCGTCACGCTGGCCAGCCTGGCGGCCGTGTTCGGCGGTCTGGCGCTGCTGCTGCGCTCGCGTTTCGGGCGCGCGCTGGCCGGCATCAAGGCCAACGAACAGCGCATGCGCGCGACCGGCTTTTCCACCTATGGCTACAAGCTCGCCGCTTTTGTGCTGGCGGGGGCGATCGCCGGCCTGGCCGGCTTCCTGTTCGCGGTGAAGGACGGCTACGTGAATCCCGAACTGCTGGGCTGGCACCTGTCGGCGTCGGTGCTGATCATGATCATCCTGGGCGGACTGGGCCATCTGCGCGGCGCGCTGATCGGCGCCTTTGCGTTTGCGCTGCTGCAGGAATTCTTCAAGTCCGAGGCGATCTTCGGCGCCTTCGCCAAACACTGGAGCCTGGGGCTGGGGCTGAGCATCATCGCCTGCGTGGCGTTGCTGCCGCGCGGGCTGGTGGGCGTGCCGGCGCTGCTGCGTGAACGCCTGTTCGGCACACGCCGCGCGACGGTCGACGAGGTCATCGATGGCGGCGTCTGACATCCTGTTGCGCGGCCACGAGATCAGCCGCCGCTGGGGCGGCCTGGTGGCGCTGGACGGCGTCTCGCTGGCGCTGCGGCGCGGCCGCGTGCATGCGGTGATCGGCACCAACGGCGCCGGCAAGTCGACGCTGATCAACATCCTCTCGGGCGAGGTCGCGCCGTCGGGCGGGCGCGTCGAACTGCTGGGCCAGGACGTCACCGCGTGGCCGCAGCCCAGGCGCGCGCGTGCCGGTCTGGGCCGCAGTTACCAGCGCAATACGATCTATCCGGACTTCACGGTGTTCGAGAACTGCCGCCTCGCGGCGCAGGCACGCACCCAGCGGCCTTGGGCGTGGTGGCAGAGCGCACAAGCCTGCGAGGCCAGCAGCAGTGCGGCGCACGATGCCGCGCGGCGTGCGGGCCTGGACGATGCGCTCGACCGCAGCGCCGGGCTGTTGTCGCACGGCCAGAAGCGCCAGCTCGAAATCGCGATGTGCCTGGCCACGCAGCCCGAGGTGCTGCTGCTGGACGAGCCGCTCGCCGGCATGGGCGCCGAAGAAACCGAACGCATGCTGGCGTTGCTGGCCACGCTGAAGGCCGGCCACGCGATCCTGCTCGTCGAACACGACATGGACGCGGTGTTCCGCATCGCCGACGAGTTGACGGTGATGGTCAACGGCGTTGTCATCGCGTCGGGCGAACCGGCGGCGGTGCGTTCAAACGCCGAAGTGCAGGCCGCCTATCTTGGTGAACAGTGATATGAAGCGTGGCGGCGGTGCGCCACCGGCGCGGCAGATCGGGCCGCTGGGGTGTTCTGCGGCGCGAAGTCAAGGAGGAGGCGTCGACAACGTCGGCGCCGCGGGACATGAGCGCAGCAGAGCAACCCAGCGGCCCGATCCGGCGCAGTCGCGCGATCGCACGCAGTCGCACTGAACATATGGACCTCATCGTCGACGCCCAGGACATGCACGCGTGGTACGGCTCCAGCCACGTGCTGCACGGCGTGACGCTGCAGATCGCCGCCGGCGAAACGGTGGGACTGCTGGGCCGCAACGGCATGGGCAAGAGCACCCTGATCCGCACGCTGCTCGGCCACGTGACGCAGCGTGAAGGGCGCATCCATCTCTTCGGTCATGACGCATCGCGCGCCAGGCCGCACGACGTGGCGCGGCTGGGCGTGGCCTACGTGCCCGAAGGCCGCGGCGTGTTCCCGAATCTCTCGGTGCGCGAAAACCTCGTGATGGCCGCGCGCCCGGGCCGTGACGGCCGCTGCGACTGGACACTCGAACGCGTGCTGCAGACCTTTGCGCGCCTGCAGGAGCGCTTGAACCATCTGGGCGCGCAGTTGTCCGGCGGCGAGCAGCAGATGCTGGCGATAGGCCGCGCGCTGATGACGCATCCGCAGTTGATCATTCTCGACGAGGCCACCGAAGGGCTGGCGCCGTTGATCGTCGCCGAGATCTGGCGCGTCATCGAGACCATACGCAGCACCGGCATCGCGACGCTGATCGTCGACCGCGACTACCGCCGCGTGCTGGCGCGCGCCGACCGCGCCGTGGTGCTGCAGAAGGGGCAGGTGGTGCTGGCCGGTGCGGCGGCACAGGTGCAGCAGGATGCGGCGCTGGCGGCGTATCTCGGCGTATAAGTCAGCGACCGTCGGTCGTCGACGCAAGGGGCCCGCCATGCTGAGCTACCAGATCGAATCCTTCGGCAAACCGCTGGCGCAGGCGCTGCGCGAAACGCCTGCGCCTGGCGGCACCGAGGTGCTGCTGAAGGTGGTGTGCTGCGGTGTCTGCCACAGCGACGTGCATCTGCACGACGGGTTTTTCGACCTCGGCGGCGGCAACAGGCTCGACCTGGCGCGCGGCATCAACCCGCCGCGCACGCTGGGTCACGAGATCGCCGGCGTCGTCGTCGCGGTGGGGCCCGACGTGCAAGGGGTAGCGGCGGGTGCGCGCCGCATCGTCTATCCGTGGATAGGCTGCGGCCGCTGCAGCCTGTGCATGGCCGGTGACGAGCATCTGTGCCATGCCGCGCAGGCGCTGGGGGTCAACCGCGACGGTGGTTTTGCCGACCATGTGCTGGTGCCGCACGCCAAGTTCCTGCTCGAATTCGACCCGTTGCCCGAAGCGCAGGCCTGCACCTACGGCTGCTCGGGCCTGACGGCGTTCAGCGCGCTGAAGAAGGTGGCGCCACTGGGCGCCGGTGATGCACTGTTGATCATCGGCGCCGGCGGTGTCGGCTTGTCGGGCATCCGCTTGGCGCGCGAGGTGCTGGGCGTGGCGCCCATCGTCGCCGAGATCGACGGTGGCAAATGGGACATCGCGCGCGCTGCCGGTGCCGCCGACGTCATCGACCCGAACGCCGAGGGCGCAGCCAAAGCCTTGTTGAAGGCCACCGGCGGCGGCGTGGCGGCGGCGATCGACTTCGTCGGCGCCGGCAGCACCTTCGCCTTTGGCCTGGGGGCGCTGCGCAAAGGCGGCCATCTCGTCAGCGTCGGCCTGTTCGGCGGCCATACGCTGGTGATGCCGGCGTTGCTGGCGCTGAAGGCGGCGCGCGTCAGCGGTTCCTACGTTGGCAGCCTGGCCGAGATGCGCGAGCTGATGGCGCTGGCGCGGCGCGGCGACCTGCCGGCGCTGCCTGTGGGCGCACGGCCGCTGGCCGAGGCCAACGTGGCGCTGGAAGACCTGAAGGCCGGCCGTGTGCGCGGCCGCACGATCCTGACGGTGTGATTCAAGCGCTCAGCGCGGCGCCATGCGCAGTGCGCCGTCGAGGCGGATCACCTCGCCGTTCAGGTGGCCGTTGACGACGATGTGCGCGGCCAGCGCCGCGAACTCCTGCGGCTGGCCGAGGCGGCGCGGGAACGGAATGCTCGCCGCCAGCGACTGCTGCACGGCCTCGGGCAGTTGCTGCATCAGCGGTGTCGCGAACAGCCCCGGCGCCACCGTGCAGACGCGGATGCCGTGTTGCGCGAGGTCGCGCGCCAGCGGCAGCGTCAGCGCGACGATGCCGCCCTTGCTCGCCGAATAGGCCTCCTGGCCGACCTGGCCGTCGTAGGCCGCCACCGACGCCGTCATCAGCATCACGCCGCGCTCGCCGTCGTCCAGCGGCTCCAGCCGGGCGATGCGCGCCGCGGTCAGACGCACGACGTTGTAGGTGCCGATCAGGTTGATGCGGATCACACGCTCGAAGTCTTCCAGCGCCGCCGGGTTGCCGTCCTTGCCGATCACACGTTTGGCGGTGCCGATGCCGGCGATGTTCATCACGATGCGCGCCGTGCCGTGGCGGGCTTCGGCGGCGTCGAGCGCGGCCGTCAGGCTGGCGGTGTCGGTGATGTCGGCGCTGAAGGCGGTGCCGCCGATCTCGGCCGCCACCCGTTCGGCGTTCGCGCCGTTGATGTCGATGACCGCCACCTTCGCGCCCTGGCGGGCCAGTTCACGCGCCACCGCTTCGCCCAGGCCAGAACCGCCGCCGGTGACGATGGCGCTGTGGCTGTGAATCTTCATGGCTGTTCCTTCGTTGCGCCGAGGTAGGTTTCGATCACGCGCGGGTCCACCGCAAGCTGCGCCGCCGGGCCGTCGAGCACGAGCTCGCCGGTTTCGAGCACGTAGCCGTGGTCGGCGACGTCGAGCGCCGCACGCGCGTTCTGCTCGACGAGCAGGATGCTGACGCCGCTGGCGCGCAGCCGCGCGATGATCTCGAAGATGGCGCGCACCACCAGCGGCGCCAGCCCGAGGCTGGGCTCGTCGAGCATCAGCAGCTTGGGCGACGACATCAGCGCGCGCCCCACCGCCAGCATCTGGCGTTCGCCGCCCGACAGCGTGCCGGCGAGCTGGCTGCGCCTTTCCTGCAGGCGCGGGAACAGCGTGAAGACCTTGTCGATCTCGCGCCGCCACTGCGGCACGCGCTGCTTCATCGCGCGGTAGCCGCCGAGCACGAGGTTGTCCTCGACCGACATGCTGCCGAACAGCTCGCGCTTTTCGGGCACCAGCGCCAGCCCCAGCATCACGCGCTCTTCGAGCGAGACATCGGCCAGGTCCTGGCCGTCGAAGACGATGCGCCCGCGCGCCGGCAGCACGCCCATCAGCGCGTTCAGCAGCGTCGACTTGCCGGCGCCGTTGGGGCCGATGACGGTGATCACCTGGCCTTGCGCGAGCTGCAGGTTCAGCCCCGTCAAGACCTCGGCGCGGCCGTAGCCGGCGTGCAGCTCGTGCACCTGCAGCAGCGCGGCCATCAGTGCTCCGTGCCCAGGTAGGCGGCGCGCACCGCCGGGCTGGCCTGCACCTCGGCCGGTGTGCCTTCCATCAGGCGCACGCCGAACTCCATCACGACGATGCGGTCGGTCAGGCCCATCACGAAGTCCATGTCGTGCTCGACGAGCAGGATGCTCATGCCTTCGGCCTTCAACTGGCGCAGCACGCCGGCCAGCGCCTGCTTTTCCTTGTGGCGCAGGCCGGCCGCGGGCTCGTCCAGCAGCAGCAGCGCCGGGTCGGTGGCCAGGGCGCGTGCAATCTCCATCAGGCGCTGCGGGCCGAGCGCCAGGTTGCCGGCGAGTTCGTGCATCTGCGCGGCCATGCCGATGCGCGCGAGCTGGCGTTCGGCTTCGGCGAACAGGCTGCGCTCTTCGGCACGGTCCAGGCGCAGCATCGCGCGCAGGCTGCCGCTGCGGCTGCGCTGGTAGCCGCCGAGCGCGACGTTCTCCAGCACCGTCATCTCGGGGATCATCTTCACGTGCTGGAAGGTGCGCGAAATGCCGCGGCGCGCGATCTGGCGCGAGCTCAGCGGGCCTACCGCTTCGCCGCGGAACGTCACCTGGCCGGCGGTCAGCGGCAGCACGCCGGTGATGAGGTTGAAGGTGGTGGACTTGCCGGCGCCGTTGGGACCGATGAGGCCGACGATGTCGCCGCCGCGCACCTCGAAGCTCACGTCGTTGACGGCCAGCAGGCCGCCGAACTGCTTGCGCACCTTGTCCACGCTGAGCAGCAGCTCGCCGCGCTGCGGCTTGCTGCGCAGCGCCAGCGGCGCCGCGCCTTCCCAGTCACGCACACGCTGCGGCGCCGGAAACCAGCGGCCGACGAAGGTCCACAGCCCGTCGGGGGCGTACTTCAGCACCACCACCAGCACGATGCCGAAGACGATGGTCTCGAAGTTGCCGCTGGTGCCGATGAGGCGCGGCAGCAGCACCTGCAACTGGTCTTCGGTGATGCGCGTGACGGCGGCGCCGAGGAAGGCGCCCCAGACCTGGCCGACACCGCCGAGCACCGTCATGAACAGGTATTCGATGCCCTTGCTGATGGAAAACGGCGTCGGGTTCACGCTGCCCTGGAAGTGCGCGAACAGCCAGCCCGAGATCGCCGCCAGCACCGCCGCCAGCACGAAGACGACCATCTTGTAGCGCAAGGTCGAGATGCCCATCGCCTCGGCCATCGTGGTGCCGCTTTTCAGCGAACGGATCGCCCGCCCCGGACGTGAATCGAGCAGGTGCGAGCAGGCCAGCGCGGCGGCCAGCGCGATGAGCCAGATCAGCACGTGCAGGCCGCGGCCGGTGCCGAGGTCTTTGCCGAAGAAGTGAATGGTCGGAATGCCGAGCAGGCCGTCGTACTTGCCCAGCCAGTCCATGTTGGCCATCGTGTAGTTCAGCGCCAGGCCCCAGGCGATGGTGGCCAGCGGCAGGTAGTGGCCGCTCATGCGAAGCGTTATGGCACCCACCACCAGCGCCGACAGCACCGCCAGCAAGATGCCCACCCACAGCGTGAGCCACGGCGAGATGCCCAGCGTCGTTGCCATGTAGGCCGCGGTGTAGGCGCCGACGCCGACAAACGCGGCCTGGCCGAACGACGTGAGCCCGGCCACGCCGGTGAGCAGCACCAGGCCCATCGAGACCAGCGTGTACAGGCCGATGTAGTTGCTCTGCGTGATCCAGAAGTCAGGCACCGGCAACGCCGGGAACACCAGCATCACGAGTGCGAACAGCGGGAAGGCGAAGCGGAAGGCGAAGCGGCGCAGCGGCGTCATCGGTCAATGTTCTTCATCGTGCGGGTCGCGCAGGGAACGCCACAGCAGCACCGGCAGGATGGCACCGAAGACGATCACTTCCTTGAACGAGCTGGCCCAGAACGAGCCGAAACTCTCGAGCAGCCCGACGCCCAGCGAGCCCGCCAGCGCGAGCGGGAAACTCGACAGCCCGGCGAACACCGCGGCGACGAAGCCCTTCAGCCCGATGAGAAAACCGCTGTCGTAGAAGATGGTCGTCGTGGGCCCGATCAGCAGCCCCGCCAGCGCGCCGAAAAAGGCCGCGAGCGTGAACGACAGGCGGCCGGCGCCGGTGCTGGAAATGCCCATCAGCCGTGCGCCCAGGCGGTTGATCGCGGTGGCGCGCAGTGCCTTGCCGCGCAGCGTGCGCTCGAAGAACAGCGCCAGCGCGACGATGAGCGCAAACGTCACCGCGAAGATCAGGATCGCCTGGCCGCTGAGGCTGAGCGCGCCGGCGTTGAAGCGCACGTCCCAGAAACTGGGGTTGCGGAAACCCTCGGCGCCGAAGAAGAACAGCCCGAGGCCGACGAGCGCGAAGTGCACGCCGACCGAGATGATCAGCAGCACCAGCACGCTGGCGTCGGCCAGCGATTCGAAGGCGATGCGGTAGATCAGGCTGCCGAAGGGGGTGACGAGCGCCAGCGTCAGCAGCGCCTGCACCAGCATCGGGTAGCCGCGTGGCGCGGCCCAGATCGCCAGCAGCGACGCCACCACCGGCCACGCCAGCGTGCGCAGCGCATCCGTCAGCAAGCGCCTGGCGCCGTGGTGCTGGCGCAGGCCGTGTACAAACTCGATCAGCGCCACCAGGCCGGCCAGGATCAGCAGGAACCACGCCGTGCCCGGCACCTTGCCGGCCTGCAGCAGCGCCAGCGTGAGGGCGCCGAACGCGACGTACTCGCCCTGCGGTATGTAGATCACGCGCGTGACGGTGAACACCAGCACGATGGACAGCGCCAACAGCGCGTACACCGCGCCGTTGGTCAGGCCGTCCAGCGCCAGGATGCTGAAGATCGATGCGTCCACGCGCGTGTTTCTTTCAGGCTGCGTCAGGCTCAGTTCACAACGACGAACTTGCCGTTCTCGACCTTCAGCAGCACACCCGTCTCGTTGGTGTAGCCCCAATGGTCGGTGGCGCTCCAGTCCATCACGCCGTGCGAGAACAGCGTGCGGCCCATGCCTTCGATGGCGTCGCGCAGCGCGGCGCGGAACTCGGGCGTGCCGGGCTTGGCCTTCTTCAGCGCCACCGGCAGCACCTTGGTCAGCACGATGCGCGCGTCATACGAGTGCGCCGCAAACTGGTTGCGCGAGTTCGGGCCGTAGGCCGCTTCGTACTTCTGCACGAAGTCGACCGCGAGCTTCTTCGACGGGTGGCTGTCGGGCAGTTGTTCGGCAATCACCGCCGGGCCGCTGACCACGTACGTGCCTTCGACCTCCTTGCCGCCGATGCGCACGAGGTCAGGCGTTGCCGCCGCGTGGGTCTGGTAGATCTTGCCCTTGTAGCCGCGCTCGACGAGGCCCATCTCCGGCATCGCCGCGCCCGAGCCCGACGCCACGACGAGGATCGCGTCGGGGTTGGCCGATACCAGCTTGAGCGCCTGCGGCGTGACGCTGGTGTCGGTGCGTGCGAAGCGCTCGGCCATCACGACCTTGATGCCGGCGGCTTCGGCGTCCTTGGTGATCTCCTTCAGCCAGAGTTCACCGTAGGCGTCGGTGTAGCCCAGGAAGCCGATCGTCTTCACGCCCTGCTTCTTCATGTTCTCGATGATGGGATGCGCCATCACGTTGAAGCCCTGCGGCAGGCGGAACAGCCAGTGGTCGGCACCCGGGGGCACACCCACCGGCGCGGCGGCGAGCTGCACCGTCTTCGCTTCGGCGGCCACCGGCGCGATGGCCGCGGCCACCGGCGTGATGCACGAGCCGATGATCATGTCGACCTTGTCCTGGGTGACGAAGCGGCGCGCGTTGGCCACGCCCTTGCCCGGATCGGTGGCGTCGTCGAGGATGATCAGGTTGACCTTCTCACCGTCGATCGTTTTCGGCCAGAGCTTGAATTCGTTCTGCATCGGAATGCCCAGCCCCGAGCCGGGGCCGGTGAGCGACAGGCTGATGCCGATGTTGACGTCGGCGAATGCGTGCGCCGATGCGAGCAGCATCACCGCGCTGGCCAGGGTGGTCTTGATGAAGGTCTTCATGGGTTGTCTCCTGTGGGGATGGGACGGGGAAGGGACGACTGGGAACGGCTCGGAACAAACGACGAACATAAGGCCTTGATGTCCTCGGGAACGGGTATGGCCTTGATGCGTTCAGGATTTGCCGCGTCGCGCACCACGAAGGCACGCACCTCGGTGCCTTCGCACAGCACGTCGTCGCCGCGCCGGACGGTGTGGCGGTGCGAGAAGGTCTTCGCCGCCCATGATTCGACGCTGGTGTGGATCTCTATCGTCTCGCCGTAGGTCGCGGGCTTGAAGTATTTGGTGTGGATCTCGAGCAGCGGCGTGCCGACGATGCCGCGTGTCTTCACCAGTTCGCGCCACGGCGCGATGCCGCAGGCCATGAAAAACGCGAGCGAGGATTCATCCATCCAGCGGCTGAAGTTGGGGAAGAACACGATGCCGGCGGGATCGCAGTCGCCGAAGTGAACGTCCACGCGGTAGACGTGGACACGGCTCACGATTTCGCCACCTTGGCCGCGCGTTTGTCGAGGAAGGCGCGCACGCGCTCCTTGGCCGCGTCGTCGCCCTGCGCGATGGAGGCGATGAGCGACTCCATGAACAGGCCTTCGCCCGGCGCCAGCTCGGCGATGCGCGGCAGCGCCTGCGTGATGGCGTAGTTCGACAGCGGCGCATTGGCGGCGATCTTCTCGGCCAGCGCAAGCGCCTTGGCCAGCCCCTGGCCGGGGCCGACGCGGTAGTTGCTGATGGCGATGGCCTGGCCTTCGTCGGCGTCGAAGACACGGCCGGTGAGCATCATGTCGGTCATGCGCGCGACGCCGACGAGGCGCGAGATGCGCACCGAACCGCCGCCGCCGACGAAGATGCCGCGGGTGCCTTCGGGCAGCGCGTAGAAGGCACTGTCTTCGGCCACGCGCAGATGCGCGGTGGCCGCCAGTTCGAGCCCGCCGCCGACCACCGCGCCGTGCAGCACCGCGATCACCGGCACCGGCCCGTACTGGATGGCGTCGAAGGCCGCATGCCACGAACGCGAATGCGCGATGCCCTCGGCGACGTTGCGTTCGCTGACCTCGCTGAGGTCGAGCCCGGCGCAGAAGTGATCACCCTCGCCACTGATCACCGCGGCGCGGATGTCGGCCGGCATGTTCACGAACACCGTGTGAATTTGCGCCAGCAGCGTGTCGCTGACCGAATTGCGCTTGGCAGGCCGGTTCAGCCGCACGTGCAGCACCGGGCCGGCGCGTTCCAGGCGCAGCAGCGGCAATGCATCGAGAGGGCCGCCGGTGGCGGCAAGGGGCTGAAAGCTCATCGAATTCCTTGGGTGCGGTGTCTGGGAGTTTTACCTGCGTGCCCGGCCAGCGCGCCCGCGCCACGGCGAGCATGGGCAACGTCACGGGGGCATTCTCCGGCGCGATGAGCGGGGTGCCGGGCGGGGTGCCAGGCGGGGTGGTGGGCGGGGTGATGAGCGAGCATGGGGGGAAGGCTTTCAGCCTCTCAGGCCGCGATCACACGCGGGTCCGCCAGTGTGCCGTAGAGCGCGTCGACATCCGCGGCGCGGCGCTGCAGCGTCAGGCGCTGGTTGAGGTAGCCCTTGTCGGTGATCTCGCCGGCGCCGGCGTTCGGTGCATCGGCCAGCAGCAGCGCGCGCGCCGGCGTCTGCGACGAACCGCCGCCTTCGGCGCGCCACGCGCGCAACGCCGCGCGCACATGTTCGACGAGCTGCGCCGCGGCCAGCGCGCGCCCGCTGTCGTTGACGAAGATCAGCAGCCCGATCTCGTGGCGGTCATGCCCGGTGACGACGACGTCCAGCGCATACGGCGCCAGCGCGGACAGCGCGCGCACACGCAGCGTGCCCACCGACACCCAGGTGCCGCTGGTCAGCTTGAAGTCCTCGGCCACGCGGCCGTCGAAGACGATGCCTTGCAGCGGGTCGTTGTCGTCGAGCAGCCGCCCGGCGTCGCCGATGCGGTAGAAGCCGTCGCTGTCGAACGCCGCGCGCGTGGCGGCGTCGTTGTCGCGGTAACCGGGAAAGATGTTGTCGCCGCGCACGCGCATTTCGAGCTTGCCGCTGGCCCGCAGGAAACGCACGGCAACGCCGGGCATCGGCAGCCCGATGACGCCGGGCCGGTCGAGCTGCCAGTTTGCGAAGGTGATGGCGGGTGCGGTTTCGGTGGCGCCCCACGACGTGGTCATCCACAGCGGTTCTTCGCGCACCGCCGCCGCCGCCGCTTCCAGGCGCCGCCAGGTCGATATCGGCATGCCCGCGCCGGCATAGAACAGCATGCGCAGGCCACCGAAGAAGCGCCGCGCCAGCGCGCCGTCGCCCTCCAGCGCCGGCAGCAGCATCTCGTAGCCGGCCGGCACGTTGAAGTAGACCGTGGGCTGCACCTGGCGCAGATGCGCCAGCGTGCGCTCGATGGCGCCCGGCGCCGGGCGGCCGTCGTCGATGTACAGCGTGCCGCCGTTGCGCAGCACCAGGTTGACGTTGTGGTTGCCGCCGAAGGTATGGCTCCACGGCAGCCAGTCCAGCAGCACCGGCTTTTCTTGTTCCAGGAAACGCAGCGTCTGCGCCAGCATCTGCTGGTTCGCGCACAGCATGCGGTGGTGGTTGATCACCACCTTCGGGTGGCCGGTGGAGCCCGAGGTCAGCAGGTATTTGGCGTGGGTGTCGGGTGTGATGGCAGCAAAGGCCTGCATCACCGCCGGTGTTTCTTCGGCCGCCGCAAGCTGCGCGAAGCTCAACGCGCCGGCATGGCCGGCCGCGCCTTCGCTGAACACGTGCAGCGCGTCGACAGGTGCACCGCGCAGCGCCGGCCCGTAGGTAGCGGCATCGGCGGCATAGACCAGCGCCGGGTCCAGCGTGCGCAGGATGGCGTGGATGCGCGTGAAGTCGCCGCGCGCCAGCCGGCAGTAGGCGCTGGAGACACTGCACACCGGACGCCCGACGTGCATGCCGGCGAGCAGCAGCACGAGGTGGTCGATGGCGTTGTCCGACAGCACGACGATGGGTTTGTGCGGCGCCGCCTGGAGCGCCGGCAGATCGAGCAGGCCCTGCGCGACGCGGCCCACTTCGCGCCGCAGTGCGCCCCAGCTCAGGCGCCGCCAGCCGCCGTCCGGCGCGGGTTCGGCCAGCGCCGCGGCGTCGGGCGTTTCGGCGGCCCAGCGCTCCAGCCATTCGCCGACGCAGCGTGCATACGGGCGCAGTGGCACCGGCGAGCGCAGCTCGAAGGCAACATCGTCCGCATGCGCCGAACCTGCGAGCTCGGTCTTCAGCGTTTCGCGCGGCGCCAGCAGCAAAGGGTCGTCGAAAAAGCCGGCGGGCATCCGGGACTCCATGTCTCCACTTGTTCCATACACATCTGTATGTAATCAGCGGATGGTAGGAGACGCGGCACCCGTGGTGCATCCGGGAAAACACCGAATTCCATACACTACTGCATGGCGGCATGCTCACGCCATGAGCCCCTCGACGCCCGCCCGCAGCGCCCCTCGCAAGCCGCCACGCAAACCGCGCCGCGCGGCCGCGGAGCCGGTGCGCACCACGCTGACGCCCGAGACCTGGATCGAGGCCGCCACCACGGTGCTGGTGGACCAGGGCATAGACCACGTGCGCGTGGACGTGCTGGCCCGGCAGTTGAAGGTCACGCGTGGCAGTTTCTACTGGCATTTCCGTGACCGCGAAGACCTGCTGCGCCGTGTGTTGCAGGCCTGGAGCGAAGCCAGCACCGAACACCTGACGCGGCGCCTGAAAGACGCCGGCAGCAGTGCCGCCGAGCGCCTGAGCGACGTCATCTCGCTGCCCTTCCGTGGCCGTGCAGCGGCGCGCGCGGCGCGCATCGAACTGGCGATCCGGGCCTGGGCACGGCGCGACGAGATGGCGCGCCAGGCCGTCGACGAAGCCGATGGCAGTCGCCTGGCCTACCACACGCTGATCTTCGGCGGCCTGGGCTTTGGCGAAGCCGAGGCGCGCCACCGTGCCTTCATGCTCTACAGCTACGAGGTCGCCGAATCGCTGCTGCATCGCCAGGGCACGGCGGTCGAGCGCCAGGCGCGCTGCGCCTTCGTCGAACGCCTGATGCAGCAGGCGCTGCCGGCCTGAGCGTCGACCGCGCGCGCACCGCCGCTGGCGGACAATCCTGCCGTGTACGAGCAGACCCCAAAAAAGGTTGCCGCGCCCTTCGCGCGGCGCCGCAGGGCGACGAAAGAGCAGACGTGATGAACGACAGCAGCGACATCGTGATCGTCGGCGGTGGCCACGCGGCGGCGCAGTTGTGCGCCGGGCTGGCCGACGCCGGCCGGGGCGCGCAGGTGCGGCTGGTGTGCGAAGAAGACGTGTTGCCCTACCAGCGCCCGCCGCTGTCCAAGGCCTTTCTGAAGAACACCGAAGAGGTGGTGCAGCCGCACCGCGCCGAGAGCTGGTTCGCCGACGCCGGCATCCGGCTGCACCTGGCCGACCCGGCGATCACGATCGACCGCGCGGCGCAGACGCTGAGCCTGCGGACGGGCAAGCTGCTGCGCTACCACCGCCTCGTGCTCGCCACCGGCACGCGCGCGCGCCGGTT